>Ga0126342_10020358_pt1 | contig 11158 bp, 6 predicted proteins | sample Cyp1metagenome_FD_92528 | JGI IMG/M metagenome (GOLD analysis project Ga0126342, IMG submission 92528) | Coral microbial communities from Lord Howe Island, Old Settlement Bay, Australia - Cyphastrea 1 metagenome | ecosystem: Host-associated > Invertebrates > Cnidaria > Coral ...
ATATATATATATATGTATGATATATTTGGAGACTATGTCAAGCTGTCAACCAACTATTTCCATCTATTTACATTTCGGTACATCTATGCCATGCACTGTGTACGGTTTCCATTTACTTTGACCGACCTAATCATACCCTGTTATACCCTGATATATTCAATATATGTTTTACTTGTATATATATATATATATATATTATCATATGTTTTTTTATTTTACATACATATGGACGTAGATGTAGTGTTTCTACACATGGTTGTTGATCTTCATCCCCAAGGCTCGCGTCGAGTGGCTTCGCTTAGGCCAATGGCTTGGAGGATGGGTAGGATGTGTATCCAACAATGGGTTTGTCTGAAAATAGTGTACCCCTAAACCCAATGCTGAATGATCATTATATATACCGTATATCCCTATTAAATGGCTATAACTGGAGGTATACCCTGCTTTCGGACAAAACCAAATGATCAAACATGTTTGAAAGGCTCACCTGAGATGAGACAAGCAACCCAAAATCCCGCATGGCGAGAATTGAGATGATCCTTTCTTATGATTATGTTTTTTGATTACTATATGTTTGGTGGATTGTTGACTAACCCAATATCCAGCATCTTCTCTATCAACTAACCAATATACGGAATGAGGTCACTCCTTTCAGATAACAAGTAATCAGTGCAAAGCTCATGGAAATTCTGACCTCCAGCAAGTTGGTTTGACCCTTCCCCCTCATATGAAATAATTGTTAGATAATCCCCAGACGAAATCCTGGTTGGATCCCAGATGTTGGTACTCCCTTGGAGCTGGCCTTCCAGCCGAAGCGATCATGTCCAGCGCTGCTATGGTAATATGGTGCCACAGTGGACCTAAGGTTTTGCTTACCTGATTGGTTTCCAGTTTTTTCCAACCATATTTGGGATGATGATCCCCAATGACTTTACATGGCCAATTTTTGGGTTTCTTCCCGCACCAGACGGGTTTGTCCAGAGGCCAAAAACCCAAACTGGAGAAATACTGGCTGGACACCATCGAGAAGAGCCTGAACGCAGGCAGGTCAAAGAAAAAGGCCCTCAAAACAAATATGTTTTTAGCATTCAGCAGTCAATCTGCGGACTGCACACGGAGGGGTCAACCCTCAAAAGTAGGTTCCAGTAGTAGTTGACGGCAAACAAGTAGTAAACAAGTAAAGCAACATAAAGCAACTATTTTTGGGTTGCCCAAGAACTGTCGAGTGGTTGTTGGTCAAACTTCTAGCCAGCCGACCGCACACAGCACATATACTGTATTCCGGAAAACATGTTTAACATGGACCTTGGGACAGGGTTTGAACATAGCCACATCATTTTTTGGATTTCATTCTATATCATTGTTTGCAATGATGGGCCCTTCATCGTTCAAAATACCCCTCACTAGGATCATTTGCCACTGAAATGGGATAATAAAGCCAATGTAGCACAGGGCAATCACTGTAGAAACCCAAGTTGAATGATTATACTTGTATAGTAAGTCCCCAAAGGAATAGAACTGTATTTCCTGGAAGATATACAGGATGGGTTTCCACATGGTTTCCAGATGTTTCCAGGTTTTCAACTTGTCTATCCTTTTAGGGGTTGCTGTCGGTTGTCGGGCGCCTTCGGATCGGAGATCGCCAGGGATCGTTTCTACGGAACCGGGTCGATCCTTTCAGGACCCAGTGTTGGGAGGCGAAACAACACCGGGCTGGATGGGCATCTATTTGTTTATTTTGTTCAAAAGTTTGATATGTTTTGGGATGTTGTTTGGGATGTTTTGGGATTGTGTGTGTTTTCATTTTTGGGCACGATTCGAAAAAAACCACGATAGCTTCGGTGTTTTGCGGATTCTCTTCCCAGGAGCGGTTGAAGCAGTTGCTGGACAAGCTGCATATGAAGGAATCAGAATTGGTTCCTTGATCACAGCAAAGATTGGGAGGTAAGATCCGCACGGAAACTGGGGATCTTTGACCTGTGTGGGGTAGGTTAGAGAATGATTTTTTGGGGAATTTACTCAGAAAACCATTGGGATTTTACTGAGGACTTGATGTGGATTTTTGAGGATCAAACGCTTGGATTCATTCCAGCCGGGAATTGACCAACAACAAACTGGGAATATTGATGAATATATGGACTTGGCAAGCAAGAAGTGGAGAGTGATTTACCACAGATGCAGCTACAACCAACATAGCAAGATTCCAACTGGTCAGTGCCTCAGCATATTATAGTTCCAACAATTATGGTGGTGTCGAAACATTATTCAACTGTTAAGATTTCTAATCCCATGCCCCTAATATTAAACGACCCTTAAATATTAAATGGTCCCAAATATGTGTAAATCTCTTACTGAAGCAGGGTTTCTGCCGGGTGTTTAAGGACTGAACCGGGGGAAGGGATTATATGTACATGAACTATGATTTATAAACAATCATAAACCCATTAACTGTAGTTGTATTTCCCTATAAACCCTACTAAATCTAAGTGATGATTGGGACCGAATCCCTCACCCTGCCATTCTAGCGCTCAGTCACCGATGAGGCACCACTGCTTCTGGCGCTGGCCCACGGGCACCATGACGACACCAGGTGGCACCAATGGCGGTGGAATGGGGGAGATTTGTTCAGATCCTCTGGATGAACTACAACGACCTCACATCGGGACCGTCGCGACCTCACCAGAGTGTCAGCAAAGGAAAACATCCCCAAAATCGATGACGATCAAATTGTGGTTCTTGCTGGCATTTTACACCTAGCCGACCTACAATTCTTTGATTTGGGAAGTACATGTCGGAACGCTCGTAAACATTCTCTGTTGGTAATTTGGATTCAACACCCGTGTAGTTCTACTATGCCATCAGCACTATCTGCACTTGCCATCACTTGCCCACATTTGTGTACTACTGCAATACTGCAAGGGCTATCATCGTCACAGTGGGTGAGTGATCTTGGTATGATACATTGAACCAAGTGATTCTATACAGATGCCGCTATCTAATAACATCTTTGACTGTTCTCAGGAAGAGTCCCAAACTTTCGCATGGGGAAAAAAACATAAAAAAGAAGGAGCGTGCGCTTTCCCTTGGAAAAGGACACTTGAGCTACACCAGTCTACTGATAAGGCGGGAGGTCGTATTGATTTGTTGTAGATGTGTTTGCCATAGAAACAACAAGCCTACCGATTTGGCGTGAAAAACATGCTTGTTAATGTCCCATTATCTAACTATATAGTAGTATATCTGTATTTCATTGTAAGCAGAAAGAAAGATGCCATGCCACACGTGTGTTGTTCATATCTATCATTTACAACCATATAAACAACTTTGTTTAAACGTATTGACATGTTGATATGTTTCGTTCAACGTTAACACGTCGCAACGGTCGGTTGTTTCATCGTTGCGCTCGTGCAATCCGCAGGTCAGCCCGCTGGGCGAAAGTGGCAGAGAAGTTCTGGTCACAACTGGTGGAGGCGCCTGGTGGGTTGCATAAGATAGAAAAAAATAAAATGTGGGCAAAACAATGTCATAAACCACCCATTTGGGAATGGTTTATACCACCTATAAAAATGGTGATTTGGGGATGGTTTATTATTGTTTACCCACATTATCACATTTGATCACTATATTTTGGTCGGATTTACCTTTCTATCTCTTTGGATTATTATACCCCGTATGATTACATGAATTAAATGGTTGTTTTGACGTACCAAAAAGAAGGTTGTAAGATGGTGAAGCACCATCCTGAAATAGGGATTGATATAGCCAATGTAACATTGATGACATTGAACACCCCTCATGTGGGCCCCAAAAATGAATGGATCCAATACCAAACCAGGGTTTGACACGAATGAATCGGCCCCGTTGATAGCGAATCACAGCAATGGGATAAATAGGAATATGCACCAGCAAGAATAGACATGGGAATTTGGGTACTCCTATTATTTCACAATTGACTGGAGGTTCAAGGGGGGGTTCCGCACACATCTTGGAATTAAATAAGAACCTTCACCAGCAAAAATAAGGGGGATATAATTGAGGACCAGTTTCGAAAATGGGACTTACTTGTAGCCAAAAATTATCAAAAATTCAGACACTTTAGCCATGACAAGTGGTCGTATCAGCTAATGAATCTGGTTTGTGGGATATTGTGTTGACACGGAAAAACACGTGTCATGATTTGGATTATGATCCCGACCTGACTGAAAGGTTGTTTGAGGTAAGAATCATTTTAAAAAAAAAAATCATGTAGACTCAACCTATTTTGTTGATTATCTATGGTTATCTAACCATGTTGCTTGGCCAATGCCCCCTATTCTGTGAACTTGCAACCAGAATGGATAGGGTGAACTTGAAAATCCACCAGTACAAGGTGTGTGATTGGCAAATGTTACCCTACTGTACCCCAAATAAGCATAGACCCTGCCAAATAGAGAGTTGGAAGATTAGTTTCCACTAGAACTTGGCCACGATCCATTGATATTGCATGTCATTACGCATTCAAACACACCCTGATCCGTACCCCATTATCAACCAATCAATTACTATACCTTCTTCAGACGATCGCATCAAATAAAATGCTGACACCACCAATGCATGTTTGGGAGACTTTAGCGACTGGCTTACATAATATATATAATATGAGAAAAATAATATATATATATACATACAATATATATATAATGTAATATATATATATGTATACTTATGAATATTTGTCTAGAGTCCAACCAGTATTTGCTGTTCTATTGCCATGTAATTGGCATATTGATCCTGGTGATTTGGATTTTGGCATGACAACTCGAGACAAAAGAGTACATTGAGTCCGCGCCACAAGCGTCATATTATCAGACACATTGGCATTGGCATGTCCAGTATCCATCCGTTAGAAAGTCCCCAAACTGGACTAAAGTATTGATTATATCACTCAGGAATTTCCTAAGGGATCCAATTTGGTTGTGAAGGGATGTGTTCTTTGTTGCTGGTGAACCAAATGCGGTTTTGTACCTGGCATGGTCTAAGAATGGGTGATGCTGCATTGCCCATCCAAAGATGAGTCCATACCACGGCTTGTACAAGGTGCCAAAGAAAGAGGAGGAAAAGAAGAAAGGCAGGGGACGCTCAATCATGCTAGATCTTAGATGATCTTTGATGCCCCACGTTGGAATTTCCCAACTGATTGGTGGTGTAGATCCAAACAACTCCCGAAATCGGTGCAGGCTCCCACAGCGAAGCTGAGCTGCGGCTGGCTGCGGTGTCCGCTGTGCTGGAGGCGCCCAGGAGAGTTGTCATCACGGGATGAAATCATCTACTGCAAATACAGGTACAAGGCCCAATGTTCCTGTTTGTTGTCAAAAATTGGGATTTGGATTGGGTACCCCAAGCTTTTTTGTTTTCAATGCTATACTTCAATGCCTTGGATGACTTGGGGTACCGGGTACCTCGATTTTGGGATAGACCCATTTCCCGGGCTGCCCGGGTTGGACTTCCCCAGGTTTCCAAAGATCCCGGCTGGTCAGACCTGACCGCAGCGGAGAAGTTTTGGTGCTGCGAGCGCTGCTGACATGGTGTTCGGATGTGTTGGGTTAGGAGAAAATCAACGAAGAAAATGGGGATAGAAGGTATCACCAAATCGGTTTTGTTTAAAGATAAGGCACCTCAAATCCCAAATCTGCTGATCATTTCCCCGTTCAAAGCGCTGTTTCACGAGAATCCTGGCATCCTCCATTTTTAGATAAACCCATTAATTAAATATATCAGTAATTATTAAATGTAAATGGCAGAACAAGTGGCGGTCAAAGTTCGATGCAAGTTGGATCATGTGGACAAATGGATTGGTGAATGATTAAGTTTGCATCCAGCAACAAGCGTGGATGTTCACACCCAAATATTCGGATAGCACAAAAAAAAGCTGGCTAAAATGTGGGTTAATGGTTGATAAATAGGATGCTGTTAGCAGCCCTAGGGAAGACACATTTAATATCCCAGTCTGTCTGCTGTTGTTTTTAGCGAGCTGATTATTTGGGCTTGGCGATGTTCAATCTTTGGCAAGCCCGTGTCTCCCCCAAGTGGACACTCTTGATTACAATCAAGTCAGCAGGTGCTGAGGAATATGTTCAGCATCTAGGTTGTGACAATCAACAAAACCAAGGTGCATGTTGCACCCACTCTGATTGGCGACAGCCAGGCAACGTCTTCTCTTGGATTTGAAGGTTGGGTAGTGGATGGGGGGAAGACAGTTCTGTCTAAACGGTGCATGCGTACGTTGTTCATTCATGGATAATTATACCCATCTATGTATGTATGTGTACAATTTACCGATTAGAGCATACAAAATAGGGCCCAGACCCAGCTATTCAGTGCAATTTTGACTGAGCAAACTTTGGATATCAGAAATAAAGAACAATACTGCATAAAGACACGGGAAATAAAGAAATCGCATAAGCAACAATATTGAGGAGATTCCAACGTTCTCATTGCTTAAGAACAGCATAGATGGCAGCTGAATCTCCTGTACATGATCCAATTCAATCGCTTTGAAACCAGGTCGCTGTTCAATTGCGTTCACTTCCGCTAGTCTAAGTTACATTTATCGATCTCATGTGGCGTTGCGATAATGATACCGTACTTTTTACCGAGGTGAACATGGCCTTGGAATCCCTTGGATGTGTGAAATCAGGTGTGTGATTTGTTGCACCGATGTGCAACAAAACCCGATTGTTGGTGCCAAGTTTCGCTGAAATTGATCAAGGGACCATGTACCGTCAACAACTCATGAGTTTCTTGAGTGAATGTCCTTTGAGCCAAATCCAGTTAAATTGAATGTCCATGTATCTTGACCCGATCGGATACATTCCCAGATATCCAAATCATAATCCCCAATCAAGATAGATCCCAAGATATCCATAGTATGATCATCAATATTATATATTACTGTATCATATTTTTTAATTATATATTTATTGCACATATATATATATACATACGTATTTACATTTCTTTTTATAATATTGAATTAATCATAGATGAATCCCGGCGTATCCCAAGTGATATCCCATCTTCATTTTACTTCATGGGCGTCGTCAGGCCCCCTCCGTGTCGGAAATGAAGGTGCCAAAGGCTGGATGGTCGAAACCTGGGCGAAGCGGCCGGGGGTAGAGGAATGAGCTGGATCATCAATCAATATTACAATCATAGTCTTTTGATAATCCAAAAAAAATGATTTGGATCATGATTAATGGTTAGTAAAACCTATCACTGCTCATATGGAGGAGGTTTTAAGAACCAATTAATAATTATTTTGTAGTAGTAATTTTTATATTTGTGATTATATGATAATATAGTAATATTCATTTGAATGGCAGTAATGGATGCAGAACCTGACTTTTACGAACCCTGAATTTTGACATCATGATGAAATATGATTCAATAACCCATATTTGAATGGGAATTTCAGGATCCTAAAATGGACGTACCTACCATATATAAGGCCTATATAAGGCCTATGTAAGTGAATATCACCACAAAATATGGCCTTATATGGTACAGTACCTCCATTTTAGGATCCTGGAATTCCCATTGAATATTGTTCCAGATAGATCGTCAAATCATTGTATTACTACTGACATTCAGCAAACGTTCTGATTGCTAAGAATAGGCATTAACGGATTGTCAAATTTATTGTAATACCATGTAGTTACTGTACATTCTGAATATGTAGTCTTCTAGTCTGTCTTACTAATTGGTGACTAAATGGACGAGTTATCCGCTGTAGTTATAGCAGGTGATGCATAGGTATCAACATGATCGATAGAATTGGTTGGAAATTCTGTAAATGCTTGTCAAAACCTAGTCAATTCTTCAATGGCTGTTCTCAGTGATTAGTTGGGTACAGGGTTTGTTATTGTTTTTTTTACCACATTTGGTTGCCATCACCCAGGCATTTCCTGGCTGCAGTTCATCAAGCCTCCTCTTTCCTGGCCTGAAGACACCTAGATCTTAGATTGGTAAAACTAGCTGAAGACACCAAACCCATATGCAATTGATGGGAATCAAATATACACAGAGATTGCCCTCAAGGATTTCTAGAAATGGATATTTGATATATCTTTATATATACAGCTCTGTGGCTAAACCAGGACACATGAAACATGTTTGGCCAGGGAGTGTGTTGCTGAAGTTCCCCCATGCGAACGTTTCCACGTTGCTTGTTAGTTCACCATGGACTCCGCCATCACACCAGGCAGGGTCCAAGGAGCTTTACAAGAGCTTTGTCTGAAACCCAGTAAAAGGTTGAGACTTCATGGGTGGTAAATTTGCCATTTATTTTAAATTAACTGTTTGAAATTGTGACTATTTCAGGTTGGGAATGATGGCAGGCAGTTCACTGTGTTTTTTTTCGGTACTGTGTCTCATCACTAGTGACTAGTGACTACTGGTTTCCATAATTGATTGGTGTTCAATTTCTTGGGCATTGTATTTCAAGTTTTGAAACAGTCATCCGCTGATTTACAGGTTATGTCATCCCAGTTGTCGGTTGGTTATTGTACTTTCCCCATCTCCCATGGTTGGCGAAAAACCCATGGAACATCCGGTGGGGGTCCAGGGGGGTTCCTCCCCGCGGCCCAGGTTGAGTTGATAGCGGAGTGGGATGAGGCCAAGAACTGTAAACAAACAATTGGCATTTAGCAAGACAAGAATAGACAGACCTTTTTTTTCACTCAACGTGACATGGGTTGATTTGGATTTGTATCATTGTATCAACATTGCAGACCGTAGAATGATATAATTATAATATATTATAATGCACATTTGTTGGTCATTGTTTGGTGGATCCACATGTTTTTCATTGTGGGGAGACCAGCCAACCTTTCTCTTCCGCCCATTGTAGGCTCCACCAGAATTGCGCATGTCGGGCGGCTGGGGGCACTCAGGTAGCGTCCGACCAGTCCGTGCTAGTCCGTGGGAACGATATGGGCCCTCATGCTATGGCAATAACGGGATTTCGCGGTAAGTTCCTCACTTTCAGAAAAAGGCATTTAGATGAGGGACTTCTTAAGCAAATTCGAGATACCCATCAAAAGTGTGTATATATATAATGTATGTATATATATATATACACACAACAGTTCATGCTGGACACAACCGCTGCAGTCAATTAGGGTTGCTCACAACTGAACATGATTTCAGTCTTTGGTTATCCTTCATTGTATCTCGATACTTGTTGCTTAAAAAGGATGTTTTAGTCTTAGTTGATAAGTAAATCCGTCTGCGTTGGACTGAAGCCACCCATCTGAGGCACCCAAAGTGGATTCGCCGCTGAGTTCATCGAGCGGGAGGTGGAGGGGTCAGGGACGTCGAGTTCTTTGAACTTATTGGACTTATTGTCTTCTCAAAACAGATTGATGGACTTTGTGGTTGAAATATTATGGCAAGGAAAACCGTTTCTCTATATATATATAGTTATATAGTAGCGGTTGAAAGACTATGGCAGCAGCCGGACGCGAATTAGTTTGGTTTATTTGGGTTTACAGGATGAGCCATTCACAACCTGATGATGTAGCTGGTCGCTGTGGGAAGAAACGCCTTCCGAGAGATGGGGCAGCTAGGTAAACATCCCAAGTCCTGTCACCAGAGTACCAGGGTTTCGGTGTGACTTTCCCCATACCCATATGTCCAAAGCCATGTAAGAAAACACGGGGTATGATCATGGTAGTAGCCTGGTATAGACTTAGACACCCACAAGATATGATCTTACACAAAAAAGGGCTCCGATCATATACGTCAATCATTAGTAATGATTATATAATGATTTTAGTATATAGTAATATAGTAACCCAATGATCATTATTGAATATATGTAGTAACCGTTAGTAACCCAATGAGTATTGGAAGATGTGCTATGCAACCTGCCGTCGCAGGCAGCGATGCTTCTCTCCGAGTTGGGCGGATCGGTGACGCCACTCGGCCGGACAAGTCCCCAGCGAATTCCAAGGATCAAAAAGGGGGTCTCCAGTCTCCAACGAACGCTTCCTTTTTAAATGGTTTTCGAGTGATTAAATGGTTTAAATGGTTTTTCATAGTGTTTAAATGGTTTTCCACTTTGCAATCTTCGGAAGTTTTCGAGTGATTTGAGTAATTGCTTGTATTGTTGTTTTTACGAATTATATGGAAATTGGAGTTCTTCAGTAAAACCACTGGTAAAAGCCGGCTGCAATATGGGTCAAACATATTCAAAAATAAAGTAAATGGTTTCAAAATATCACCCAATTTGGCACACTGTGGCACACAAGCATATGAGAAGGCTCAAGATATCAAGCTAGCTGAGCTAGGTATGAGACAAAACCCCTTCACCCTGGTTTTCACAAAAAAAAAATGTTTATGTTCCAAGCCCTGGTGTTTTCTCAGGTGTTGACCCATCCCGCATCTCAATCCGCGTGCTGATCCATAGGCATGCTTCGTGTCAATGTATCTTTGCCGAGCGGATGCAGTAAAACGCTGCTACTCCCACAGCTTTCTACAGCCCAGGACTTGCAAGTTCTCGCCCAGGAATCTTTCGGACGGAAGTTCCTGAAACTTGTGACAGCCCAAAATCGTGCCCCGACCAAACACATGGAATCATTGCAAGCTGCAGGGATCCAAGAAGGAGAGCACCTTACTGCAGTTGTGCAACAACCCAAAGTAGCTTCGACATCAGGAGCCTTTGCAGCTTGGTGTTGTGGAGGTCACAGGATTGTCGCATGGGGTAGTTCAAGCAAGGGAGGTAACAGCTCCGCAATCCAAGGCCAGCTCAGCAACATAGAGCAGGTTCAGGCCACCAAGACGGGGGCAATTTATGGCGCATTTGCCGCCATCTTGGACAATCGATCGGTTGTTACCTTGGGTTCTCAAGACTTTGGTGGTGACAGCTCGGCAGTGCAAGAGCAGCTCAGGAATGTGGAGCAAATTCAAGCCTCATCAAAGGCCTTTGCTGCCATCTTGGACAATGGATCGGTTGTTACCTGGGGTTCTCAAGACTTTGGTGGTGACAGCTCGGCAGCGCAAGAGCAGCTCAGGAATGTGGAGCAAATTCAAGCCTCATCAAAGGCCTTTGCTGCCATCTTGGACAATGGATCGGTTGTTACCTGGGGTGCTCCAGGCTTTGGTGGTGACAGCTTGGCAG
>Ga0126342_10020359_pt1 | contig 11158 bp, 10 predicted proteins | sample Cyp1metagenome_FD_92528 | JGI IMG/M metagenome (GOLD analysis project Ga0126342, IMG submission 92528) | Coral microbial communities from Lord Howe Island, Old Settlement Bay, Australia - Cyphastrea 1 metagenome | ecosystem: Host-associated > Invertebrates > Cnidaria > Coral ...
CGGTGCAACCTCCACACCATTCACTACCTTGATCTCATAGTCGTGCCTATCAGGTTCGCCAGACTTCTTGTGGGGGTCTCCAAATCGCCACTGGTGATGGACAGTCTGGTTCAAACCATACTCGGTGGAAATGTCTTTATACAGACCCAGCGCTTCCAACAAGTCATCAAATTGTGCTCTGGGGTCAGGTTCGAACAACGTTTGCTCCGCTTGCTGTCTAGTAAGCAGTTCCATAATACAATATTGGAAGGCAAAAGCCCCTGAACCAGTCTACGGCCAGAGACAGTGCCGGGTGAGGAGGGGTTTTGGGGGGCCAGCGGAGTGATACCCCTGACACGTCTGCGGCCAGAAGTACCACACTGGGACACTAATGATGTAAAGGAGTACCAAGAGGGAAGAGGGGAAGCAAAAGTGCAAAACAGCAAACCAACGCAACAAAACGAACGAAAAGGGGGGAAAGTAAGGGCGGTGCTGGAAATCCTGGACCAGTCTATGGCCAGAAGGACCAGGCACAACACCTGAGGAAAGCGAAGAGCCAGAAAAGGCTTGGGAGAGGAGGGAAGGAGACCAAAAGCAGGAGGAGACAATCAAGGTCAGCGAGAAAGGGGGAACGTCAAAAGCAAAGACCAGCGGGAGGCAAATGAGAAGAGAGCAAAGGCAGAGGGCACACGAAAAAGACGAAGAAAGAGGAGGGGAGGCACTGACAGCCCTGGACCAGTCTATGGCCAGAACCGCCAGGTACCAAAGAAGGAGGAAAAGAACAAAGGGAACAGAACAAATAGGGTCAGGATATAGAGACGAGGACAGCCGATAAACCGCTAGCAGAGACAATTTGGAGCCACCCCAAGAGCCAAATCAGTGAGGGTTAGAGAGGACACTTGACGTAGATTACAACACCAGTTCAGACTCCGAACTAAGGGCTGAGAAGCCCCTCTATTCACCAATTTGAGCCACAAAGGGGCAACGACCGAGAGCATCAAGTCAATCAAGTATGCATAGCGTCACCTAGATACTTCCCCCGGCTGCTTATCTTTGCCCGAACGAGCATATGTTTTATGGGGCATACTTCCCGTGATATCCTTAGTTAGGATCTCCACTAAGATATACCAAACACTACAAGAAGCCGGACAGGTCTATGGGTGTCCGAGAGACGATCAAAAGAAGAAACAGCATCACAATAAGTAGCTTGTCGATTGCATTGGCTGATAATTTGTCGATCGCATCGGTTGATATTTTCTCCTTGTGCTGATGCTGCTGCGAGATCACGCTTTAGGAGACATTAGTCTACCTGATCTAACCAAGTTTCCGGACAGGTCAGACCAGCTGGTTGTTGAAGTTCCTGTCTAATTCGAACCGGCAGATAGAGGCCTGCCAATATTCGTCTCCAGCGGTGCGAAGTATAGCAACCTCGCATATGTTGCGGCCCTGTACTGCGCTGGTACTTTTGGATTATACTGTTCAGGAGGAGGGTGGCATGCTCCGTCAAGGCAGAACAGTCCAGACTTGGTTGTGAGGACCCTGCTACTTTTTCCCGACATGTAATGTCTTGGCTTTGGGGAAGTAGATCAGCTACTGTATCCACTGGGCCTTGAGCAACAGATATCTGCACCACATTGACTGATTCACGGCGTGACAGGAATCCGAACCAATACTAGGGGTGGTCAAACAGCGAAACGATAGGCACAGCTTGCCACGGGTCTGCTCGGGCATCTAGCAACAACTGGACATTTCCTCTATGTCGATGCAGAACAGCGATCATTAAGGGCGGCACCACGCTCATTTCCGGATTCACTGTTGCTCCTGCGTCAAGGAGCAGCTGGACAAGGTGCGTGCTTCCAAGTTCTACTGTCAGTTCCAACATAGTCGTCGGCTGCTGTTTCGGCGGGAGGATGTTGGGGTCAGCCAGAGCTTGTAAAAGCAAATACGTCAGGCTGACCCCAGGCCGGGGGAACCGCAAGTCTCTGGAAGCCTGATACGCATATGCATCAATGTCATTATCTCGAAAGATTGCAAGTGCGAGCAAAGTGCTGGTATGTCCGCCATCTGGAACTGACCATGTGAGATCAAGACCTTGGCCTAAGAGGTGACACAGTTCGACGATGTCCTTTTCATATAGTGCTGTCACTAACGATTGATAGTGCTCGGCTGTTGGGACTTGCAGGCTTTGGATAAGATAGCAAATTTCCAAGTCCTTTGATGCCATATGAGAGCTAATCACTCGCACTGGGGAGAGGATCGCAGCTGTACTGTTCAAATAGAAGATAATCTGAAACGGTGACTCTAAGTCAAGCTTCCAGGCCAACTGCTTCATAATCTCCCATCCGGCAGGAGCATCGCCCACCACCTGAATGGCCAGTTCTTCTTTCCCATTGATGCCATGGCGCACTAAGAGACGCATTCAATCTTTCCCAGTGAGACTGCCCTGGTATTGAGTGGTTAGGAAACGGAGGTGATCCTGACCTGTCTGCAGCAGGAAAGCCTACACACTTACAAATCAAACAAATAATACTGCTAGACTGTTCTTAAAAGTCAAGACAAGTGGTTTGAGCCAAGGTGAACATGCAATCTATGATTTCAAGGGCTGGGGAAATAGCGGGGAAATAGCGGGGGCATGGAGTGGAGGAGGTCAACCTAGCATCTGTTTACTAGGAGGCAAGTTAGCGAAGTGATAGCTAGATCAGTTCCAACTCAAAGGGGCCTGCAACAACACCGCAGCTGCCGTGGAAATTTGGCATGGGAGTATTCAGGCACTCCTTTTTCCTTCGCCGTCACAGGGTTGCATGTCTACAGTCTTCGCTATGGTCATGTGCCCTGGACGTGTTGTGCGCGCTTACTGATGTGCGTCCTGCTGCTGTTTGCCTGTCTCAGCAGCTTGGTTCATGTCCTGTGGTTGATCTTGGGTAGGAGCCATGGGTGGATCCGCGCTGCTTGCAGCTCCTCTTTCTGCCTGAATCTGTTCCAGGTTCTCTACCACCACTGCCAGTTGATTCACTGCCTCTTGGAACACTGTTAACAGTGTTCTCGCATAGGCTAATTGTGGGTCCTTTCTGTCCACTCCTGCTACCATAGGTTCGAGTGGCGGCACTTGTCCACATGTCCATTGCGCTGTCGCTGCCTCTCCCTTTGTTTGCTCCGGTGTTAGAAAGGCTGTGCGGACTGGGTTGGCAAAGGTCGCAGTGAGAGCTTGCATATCTCGGACACTATACGTTCCTGTGGCACCAAATGGCTTCGCACTGAATTGCCCTGCAGGGTCTGAGTGTTTGCGTTTGCCATGAGGTATTTCTTCTTTGGGTGTGATGTGTCGCATACCATACTTGCTCTCAAAGCCGGTGATGAATGTCTCATGAGAGGCCCAGCATATCCTTGTGTCGTCATTAAGGGCAATGATAGAGTCCTTCTTCTTGCCTGCACCGGTTTCCACTACATAAGTAGTCCAGCAGATCGATCTGTTGGCTAAGATGTGGTGATCGTGCATTTTGTTCGATTAGAAATGGTTCAGCTTCTCATTGTGTGGATGGTTGGAGATGATAGCAAATCTTCTTGGGCTAACCCAAATCCATAGGTCTTCCTGGAAGGACTCGGTTGTAAAAAAGGGCCAGATTGTGCGGCCTCCCATTTCTACGAAGCTGAAGTTGGTATATACATCATCACTATTTTCCGAATCAACATGACAAAAGTCATGCGTGAGCTTGACAGAGTTGGAGCCTGGAAAACTACTTGAGACCTCCTTCATATTCTCATCGATGATGATATTCCAACATTCCGAGTTGATGACCATACGATACTCATAGAAAGCCCACGAGTAGACTTGCTGGCCGAGATGCTGATATCTACCTTGATGATGATACACCTTGACACCATCATATTCTTGGACAAAGGTCTCTTTATAGCCGTGACGTCGGAGTTCTGGGTCAATCTCTGTGGTCGAACTCTCTGACAGCTTTTTATTGTTCGCAGGATCAGGTTGAGGGCCTGCCTTCAGTCTCCAATTGTCGCCAATCCATTGCGACATGGCACAACCGCTTGTGGTCACAGGCCACTACCGCCCCGGTTGTGAGGTGGTGGGTAAGGACAGCACCGTGCAATCACCAGGTGCACAAGACGGGAGGGGCTAGAAAGGTGGAGATACCAGGAGCACAAGCACTAGGGGGGCGGAAAAGAGGGAGAAGCAGGAGGCCGCAATGAGACAGCGGGACGGGCAAGGGCGCAGGAAAGAGAGGAGGGAGAGCAGACAGAAAGAAGGAAGAGAGAGGGAGGGAAGGTAAGGAGAGGGTACACCCCTGAGCCAGTCTACGGCCAGAGGTGTGAGAGCCCTCAACTGACCAGTGGGGCTGGGGCAGGGGATAGCTTGAGCCACAGGGTAGCGATATGCAGTATTTACCTGTGGTGCTAGCACATTTCAACATGCATTCATGCCACCTAGCAGCCTGGTGCACTTGGTATACAAGTGTTCATCTGGAGTACGCATGTAATTATATGAGGGCATGTATGAAGCAGGTGCATTGTTTTTTCACCCTGCGCCTCCCCACATCGTACCGCTATCCACGACGTCACAACTGCAACATGCTCAAAAAGTGACAGGCCTGCATGGTTTAAGAGAAGGAACGAAAGCTGGCCAGCTCTGTGTAACTTTGTTGGACGTAGACTGTTGCCACCCGGACAGTAGAAGCATCGGCAATGCTGATACCCTCAGCACCCAGCTGCGTGATCATTTGATCATCAATATAACTGATGGCCTCGTCTGCAAGGGTACACTGACATGGTGTACGTTGGATCAGGTCATTGGAGAGCAAGATGTACTCTTGATAGTGAGTAACACCAAGTTCAGCCGCTGCTGGCGTTGCCGTACATGCTGTCCAAATTTCAGCGTCTGGCGATCGCAGCTTGAGTATGACAAGCTCGAGACCTTGTCCAATGGTGCCTGCAACGGGCCGTTCTTCCACTGAAACTGCTGCCAGCTCCCCATCTGTGACATCAAGGTGCTTCATAACCAATGCCCCAGCTGTGTTTCTGAAATCTCAGTTAGAGTAGCGAAAGTAAAGCCATTCTCCTACAGTCACCCACCTTGAGAGTAAGATGATATCGGGGGATTCATACTATTTGGTAAGGAAAACACCAAGTGCCTCATAGTAGATAGTTCTGGGAGTTAACAGAGCTGTTGCCCCTACATGAGTTGACTACAAATGTGAGTACGGGTGTGTGTATGTGACATATGTGGCGTGTACTTATGATGCGCAGCGGGCAAGTTGAGCATAAAAACCGCTGACACGGCGAGGCAGGACGCAAGATCAAGCACCTCATGGAGGAACTACCTCCTGTGACGTGTTAACTTGAAGCTTCACCTCTCAATGCTGACTTGTCCCTTTAACGCCACTTTTCTCGACTGTTTTTATAGCAGCACAACTCTAGGAGATAGCAACTCACTGGTGGAGTCACTCACCAATGCAGTAGGTGGGTCCTGTATAAGTATCTGAATGCGAACAAATGGTTGAAGCTCTCTGACCACCTCCCTGAGCAGAATGTCTTGGGACACCAGTCGCACAAAAGTATTAATCCCATCAGCAGCTTCAGTCCAAGTACTTATATTCCAGGGCCGACTCACTCGTAGGAGTATAAAAATTAGATCCACCAGGGACGAAAGGGAGACTGCTAAAGCCAGCCTATCAATGAAGCCACCCAAACTGGCCGTAATCTGCACTGTCCTTACCACGACTCGGAATGGGTGGGCATCAAGTGGGACCGGATATCTGCCTGAACCGTCAGTTAAGGAACCTGGACCTGCTGGGACCAAGTACAGTCGATTGATCCAGACTCAGACTCCTCTATTGGCTGGGCAACTGAATGTCGCCAGTTGTACTATGTCTTCTGGCGTCTCTGCTACTGCAGTTAGGAGTTGGAGGGTCATAGATTGACATGTACGTTCTACTTGCATTAAATCTCTGTCAAGCGTGCTGTATAATAGCTGCAACCCTAACGCTTCGTCAGGGAAGAGAGTAACAAGTCCACTCTGCAGGAGCCTGACAGTACGTCGAAGGTCTCGTAGAGTAGTCGTCAGATCTTGAGCAGCTTCCAGGCCATATACAATCATTCTGACCGATGGCGGTACTTGATGGCCACCTTGTCTGAAGCGCGCAAATGCCATGGGTCACATTCTGCAGATTCAAATTGAGTCGATGCTATTTCTGCTGGATGTGGTATGACTCCTGTGGGAGTTATCAGGAAGTTTGCTGAGGGAGGTAAAAACACCGGATCAGTTCACGACCGGATGTGCAACCTTCTAACCAAATAGCAAGGAAATTAAGCGAAAAACCTCCTGAGGAGAGTGGAGCATTTATGCAGGAGGTGGGTAGGAGCCACTTAGCAAATATAGTAGTCATTCCCGAAACGGGATTGGGGTCCTACACAGATCCGACGGGCACAGACCATAGACTAGTGACTACCTTCGTGAGCCAACGCTGCAGAAACATGTCAGAGTTGTCAAGTGAACCAGGCAGAGCCTAGCAAACATCCCAATCAATGCAGCGATTACCTACTCCCACTTGCGGCCACTTTTCACGTCGCCTTTCTCTGTACAGAGAGTGGGCCAAAAATCAAAAATCCGTCTTCAGGGACTGCAGGTAACTGTGAGGCTGCAGACTAGCTACTGGCGAGAGCCGCATAGGCTTCACTGAGCATGTGCCAGCTCTGCTGCACGCGGTAGAGAGCCTGGTTTGCTTCATGGACTAAATCATTTTGTTGCTTCTGCAGAAGGTGAATTCCTTCACTTAGGTGGAACAATCTATCCTCTTCGCTCGTGATGTTGGGGAACCTCCCAGCGATCGCATCACGGCAGGTTTGGGATGTACGGAAGTCAAAACAGGGCCGATCGTCTTCATGTATAGCATTATTGATCCTGTCACGGTCTCTGAGTGCGATTCCTTCTGGCTGGGGAGCGTATACTTCAATGCGATTCCCCAGCAAATTGTAAGCGTGCATAACTTCTGCGATAATGGCACATTGTTGGGCGCTTCGTGCTACAATGGCAAAACGGCGTGAATTCGCCCAACAAGCATAGCCATAGTGACGAATCTCTGCTGCGAAGGGGTAGAATCCTCGCCCTGCTACTTCCACCCATTCCTGTAGGTAGTCCTCGTCTGTGTCATGGATGATGACTTTGTGGAAACCATGGGGTAACCGATCCCGTGTGAGAACATTCGCGTCCGGCGGGAGCCATGTCTCGTCATCAGCCCATAGGATATTCCACTTTTCCATGTGAATCCATACCCATGCTTCTAGAAGGTTAAAGGGCACACACCCAATTTCCATATTCTTGCAGCAGCGATGCATGGGAAAATTTCCGCGATGCAAGCACATCATCGTATTAGAATTGTTGACAATGGTGTCCACCGTATAGGCCTTCCAGTGGTAGTTCTCTAAGAAAGTCAATAGCGGCGATGCCATGGCTTGCCCGACTCCTACCCGACTCCTAAATGTAACACTGGCGTACCCCACTAGGTATTGTTCCAACCGACCAGAATAGGAGGAATCATTGAGGGGGGAGTGAGATCTTATCGTCACGTGTAGTGTGCAGGGGCTTGACATCGAGGCAATGCTTCATAATCTGCCAGGTGCAATCCGACACGTCTGCGGTCAGAAAGGCACCGTTTACAGGTGATTTGTTGAAAGCTGAATTAGTATCTGCCGGAGACAGCTGACATGTAAAGCAAAGAACTGAACCACTAAAAGGGAGGAGACAAGGAGCAGAACAAGAAACCCATCACGAAAAGATGTGTTTCTGACGAGTGAGTTAAAGGGGCTTCTGCTTCTAGAGCTCTGTCTACGAAATGCAGCAATGTTGTAACGTCTCGCTATTGTTTTGAGCCACAAGAGACTATCGCCAGCGAACGTCCTACACAGACAAGCAAGAGTTCGACTACTTGAGAGCTCTATTCTGCGATTAGGGTCTGCGATAGTACTCAGTACAGGACAGTAGAAAACCAGCTCCGAGAAAGTCGCCCTTTGTACTTGTCAGGGTCGATGCCTATAAATGTTCATGAAGCTGTGACTGTGTAGTTTCACTTGTAATGTGCAGTACATCACAAAGGAAAATGCCGCACCCCTATTTTATCACTTTTGCCTAGTGCAACTGTAGTATTTACGGTCAGCAAGTGCATCCACTGTAGTTCATGCTTCTGAGTTAAAATTTGAAACGAGCTCGTCTTTCTCGTGGACATGACGGGCCTGGATTAGAGCTTTCTGTGCATCTTCTACGTCAACTGCTAGCTCCTTCTGATAATTAACTGCACTCTGTTCCAACCGTGCTAGCTCCTGCTGAGCTTTAGCAAGCTCGCTCCGTAGGTGTTCGGGGATCCACGGGAGGGTTTCCACTGATAGGACAGCTTGATTGATCGACTTGGCTGCGCTGTGAACAGTTTCTCGAAGCATACTGCTCACAGTGTACTCACTGATTGCTGCTGCCATTCGGATCAGTTTGGCCTCCTCCATGGCTTCAGCTCTGGCAATGGTAGGTTGGCATTCTAATTGGGAGCCGGGAACAGAGACAAGCAGGAGAACAAGAGGAGGAAACCGTCAGCACAGGAGAAAGTAATGAAGATAGCATGAAGGAAATAGTGTGTTAACCTGACAGGTGAAGTCCCGACACGTCTGCGGCCGGAAAGACACCGTGTACAGGCAACATAGCGGTTTGATAAGTTCCGTGTACATGATAGTGGCCAATTCTGTTAATTTCGATATCAGGATAAGAGAAGACAGGGCGAATAGGAGACCGAACAAAAAAGACGGCAACCTTAAGACACATCTAACAGGGGATTGTGCATTGTAGAATATCTGTGAAAGCCATCTCATCAATGTTTGAGCCTGACAGCATGCTGCGAGTACACAAAAAGTAACGCGGGGCAAGTCAAAAAAAACAGTAGTCAGGTGCTCGTCTCTAAACTCTCCCTGTCAAGACGGTGCTGTTCCGTTGACAAATTCCGTTGACTGACTACGGAGTTGCATAAACCCTACAAAGGTTGCCTTGGTAAGAAACAAAACATAACAGCGAGAGCGTTTGCCTTGACAGAGCACGGTGCATGGAGTCCTTTTATCACTTGACACGCGTCGTTTTAAAAAACACACACATCAAAAACCTAGACCCAGTTTCAAGTGCTAGCAATTGGAGGCATTCATCTTCAGTGCTGTAGGAATGCAAGTAAGCAGCTACGTCTAATGATAATTGCCTTGCCTGATGTCAATGTCGATTCGCATAGGGGCATCGTCCCCACATATGGTCTGTGTATAAGTCATGTGGATCAATCTGAAGGAGGGAACACATTCTCTCGAATGTCTCGTAGTTCTTCATCTTCATCAGGAGCTAGGTCGATTTCTTGTGGGTAGGTGACCGGGATATAAGCAGCTCTCTTTGCGCATTGTCAAGTACCTTTATGAGGTGTACTTTATAGTCTGTGGTCATATGCAGGAGGTCTACTTGCTCTTGGTTGATCTCGTCGAGCTTTTGTCGTATAGCCCTGGTCATCCAGGGAAGTTGCCTGACCTGCTGCTTGGCTTTGAGCAAACTGTAATGAGCGCTCTGCAGGTTCTCTAACAAAGCGCTGCACACTGCATAGTGTTGGGTGACCTCCTTAATGTGGATGAGCCGTTCGTCATCAGTAACCAGCTCGGAGCTGCTCATCCCGATAGCATACGCACTAGAGTACACCCTTTGTATCATACTCACTGTTTCCGATCCCCTGACTGCTTTGAGTATCTAAGAACATCTCTGTTTGCTAATGAGTGCACGAAAACAAAGCAGGGTAGGAAGTCAGACACATTCTGCTGAAAAGACAGTTAGAGTAATTGAAACAGAGTAGCAACTCAGAAGATTCATATGCATATTATTCGCTCGACCATTACAGAATGAAAGTTGATACCCTTGAGCCTCGGCGTCCACAATTAAATTGCACTGCTGTGAGACAAGGAGAACCTGGCACAGGGTGGATGAAAAACTGGTTGCAACTCGTGCCTCCTAAGCATTCTGATCAACTGCACTCAAAGCACAGCGAGCACTGAGGAGACAGCGGTTATTTTCCTTCCTGCCGACCGAAAGACATAGGTTAGACAGGCAGCGCCGCATTGGAAAAGTTTAAAGTCCCCTCTGAATCCTCAATCCTGCTTGTGGACTGGTGCCTATTGCTTTGAGAACTTCTCGCCAGTCGGACAGGTTTGGCCGGCTCGACTGGCTTGCCATTGGTGGAACAGATCGGCTCGCTCAAGCATGGTCACGCTGGGTTTCGGGCCAGATGGGTCAGTCCACTTCCTGTGCATGTGTTCATTGCCAGGCAGAAGACTGCTGACTATCTCGATAGCCTCATGGGCCGTCGTCAGGTGTCCAAGGATTTCAGACGCCTTTGCATCCTTTGGGTCCCTTGGGTCCGTATCAGCGATGACCTCTGCAATTGCATACTTTATTCGGTTAATTTGAATGATTTTATCGCTGGGACTACAATGTTTCCTTTTCTTTTCTATTCCCGCCGCCATGGCTTCCGCCCGAGGAGGCAAGACTGTGCGCTCTTTTGCCCGGGTCTCTGAGGTCATTGGGTTGCTAGGCTTTGCATAGCTATGGTCGTCTTGAGCATACACACTGCAGGTGGGCGGCAAAACAATAGGGCGCCAAGATACACGCAAGTTGTCTCATCACTGACTGAGAAACGAGTGATGCTATTTCTTAGTGAAGTCAGTTAATGCACTTTTATAGCAGACGCCTCTGGGTCCTGAAAGAACATTCACTCACCAATAGGCTCAACGGAAGGGATCCAGTCGTTAGCTTATTCTTGTATGTGAGGAATGATAATTGTCAACAGGGGTGGTTGATTTTCTTACCGCAATTTCCTGCGTCTCTTAGCAGTACGCTCTACAAAGGTTGCATAGCCGGTTGTTTGTGCTTGCGTGTTCCAACGGATTCTTCTTCCTGCTAGCGGCACAGCCGGGTCAGCTCCCCCTATCCTCTTTAGCGGTATAGGCCCATGAGTCTGGTCAGGGCACACTACGCCTAAGGCATCCGCGATTTCATTTGTCTCTGTACAAAGGTCTTTGATTCGAAAGAGGGGAGTCTGTTCAAGCTGGAGTTGCTGAAGCATAATTCGTTCCGCCGTTAATATAGCCTCTAAAGGTACTTCTTTAG
>Ga0126342_10020360_pt1:0-10000 | contig 11158 bp, 7 predicted proteins | sample Cyp1metagenome_FD_92528 | JGI IMG/M metagenome (GOLD analysis project Ga0126342, IMG submission 92528) | Coral microbial communities from Lord Howe Island, Old Settlement Bay, Australia - Cyphastrea 1 metagenome | ecosystem: Host-associated > Invertebrates > Cnidaria > Coral ...
CTACCAGTAGTACCGCACAAGGCGGTGGCGGAAGTTTCAAGGATAGGACACTATAGGAGAGGTGAGTTGTTGTGATGCATGGATGGCAGAGCGAATCCACTGATGGACCGAAAGGTGGTTGGAATTGTACTTTTTGGAGTGGTTGCAATGGTTGCAGTGTTCACCTCACTCACAACTCCTGGATGTAGTGTGGTGCAGTGCAGTAGTTGCAGTTGTAGTTGTAGTGGGGTTCATGTTGTTGAATGTTGAAGTTGTAATGTTGTAGTTGTGGTTGTAGTTGTAGTGTAGTTGAAGTTTTAATTGTCTTAATTGTATGGATTGTAGCAATTAGTTGCAGTAGCTGTAGGAGTTGTAGCTGTAGTTGTGGTGTAGTTGTAGTTGTAGTGCAGTTGTAGTTGTCGTTGTAGTTGTAGTTGTAGTGTAGTGCCGTGGTAATTTTTGTTGTAGTAGTGTTGTTGAAGTTGAAGTTGTAATTGAAATGTAGTTGTAGTGTAGCTGAGGTTGTAGTTGTAATTGCAGCTGTAGTTACAGTGGCACTTGTAGTGTAGTTGTAGTAGTTTTTGCAGTTGTAGTTGGAGTTGTAGTTGTAGTGGCACTTGCAATTGTAGTTGTAGTTGTGGTAATTGTAGTTGAGGTTGTAGTTGTAGTTGAAGTGTAGTTGAAGTTGTAGTTGTAACTAAAGTTGTAGTGTAGCTGTAGTTGAAGTGTAGTTGAAGTTGAAGTTGTAACTAAAGTTGTAGTGTAGCTGTAGCTGAAGTGTAGTTGAAGTTGTAGTTGCAGTGTGGTAGTGCAGTTGCAGTTGTCTATCTATCTATTATCTATTTGTCTTTCTGGTTATTTACTGTATCTTATCTGTCTATCTATCTATCTATCTATCTGTCTGTCTGTCTGTCTGTCTGTCTGTCTATCTGCAAGCGTGAAAACGAAGCTATTCTGCGAGACTTCCTCAGTTTTTGAACTTGACAACATCAAAAACGCAGCAATTCTGCGAGACTTCCTCAGTTTTTGAACTTGACAACGTCAAGAACGCAGCAATTCTGTGAGACTTCCTCAATTTTTGAACTTGACAATGTCAAGAACGAAGCAATTCCGCGCGACTTCCTCAATTTTTCAAGTTGACAACATCAAAAACGAAGCAATTCTACGAGACTTCCTTCAAAAATGGAAAGTTGAGTGCAGAGCTGACCGCCTCGTACCAATGCGTTTTGCGATTTTTCCACTCCATCTGTCTTAAGTCCTGCACATGCCACGAAAAAGTGATGCCAGGTCATATGAAGTGCTGCACCTGTCACGCAGAATCATCTTAGCAAAGATCTGATGCTCCAAAATGCAACCCTTCTCAGGAAATCAGCGACTTGACCTCCTAACATCTCTGATGAACATGCCTTTTGTACTGCGCCTGCCACGCGAAATGCATCTTTGCAGATCCTCTTCAAATGTCCCACGCCTGCCATCGTTTTTGGAAATGCTACAAAAACCTCAGGTTTTGCTCACTTTTGGCAAGGTGCAGAATCCCTTGCGCCTGCCACGCAGAACCACATCTGAACCTTCAAAGTGGTCCAAGCATGTGGTGCTTTTAACATTTTGACTTCGGAATGTGCTTCGCGCCACAACGGTGCTCACTTTTTCGACATCCAAAAGTGCTCCGAAGCTGGTGTGTTTTGTACAAATTGACTTGGAAATGTGCTTCGCGCCACAACAGCGTGCATTTTTTTCGACATCTCAACTTCCAAAAGCGCTCCGACACTGAGGTTTTTTTGTAATAAGATATATTTAATATATAGCATCTGTATAATATATATATATTAGTATATACATAGCATCTATATTTTATATCTATAAGAGCACTTTGCTATAGATTTGACAAACAGAATGGGGGTTTAACCAGCAAACACCAGCAAAAGTTGGTAGTAAAGCAACCAAGACTTGGATTTGACAACCCAAAAAGGGGTTTGCTCAGCTGCGTTTGTTTGAACATACCGTACCCCCAAATTTGATGCTCAAGCATGCTTAAGCATCATTTTCTCACTGGTTGGAGGCATACCCTACTTTTCAGACACACCCAAGTATCATATTGTTGGTTGTATATTTAATATACCATGACATCCCATGTTATATCACCATTTATGCAATTATTTTTCCGTAGTATATCCCTTTATATTTTTTGTATAATATGTATATTACATTATGTACGGGGTTTCTTAAGTCATGGAGGATCCCCAAGTCACCATATGTTTCAATGTTCAGTCATGCTCTTGCATGACTTGGAGAATTTAGGGGTACTCCCTGCCATTTTAGGAAACCCAAAGATATGTATCTGGGTAGTTTATAGTGACCTCACGACCTCACTGTGAAGTCACTGGAATCATGGTGAGCGTATAGGAGAAGTATCCTCACCACTACCAAATTTTTGCAGGTTTCTAACATGTTATGATCTACTCATATCCAAATACATATATATATATATATCGTCTATATGAGTTAGATATACCTGTTTATAATATATATATACATATTATATATTATTGAATGTTGCGTTTCCGGCAGGTATACAATCCACTGATGACGGCCTTGGTGACTGGCACAGGCACCGTCCGTCTCGGCCGCGGGTCCCGAATGATATAATGTCAGGTAGTATAGCTGTGCAATGATATAGACATCATAGATATTGTAGATATTACATGATATTATGATATTGTAGATATTCTAGATATTGTAGATATGATGTGGATTTATGTGTCAAACGTAGAGCAAACATAGTGGGGCCGGCTTGATATATGAGTTGTATATGATTATGTACCTATTGGTTGTTTCATGGCGGGAACCCACCATAAATGATATAAATGGTTGGTAGAAACCATCCAAAATGGTTAGGTTTATGGGATGGGGTCAGGACACAAAATCGCTGGCTTAGCGGGCTTGGCCACGGGCTTCTTTGCAGACGCCTTGGAGGGTCGCTTCCCCAGAGTTGGAGCTCTGAATGTTGTGCGCGGAAAGCCGCAGAGATCTGGGGAAACCAACAAGTGGGATCAAATGAGTACATGATACAACTATACAACTATATACAACTTCATATGGTACTTTTTCTCTGGGAATATCTACTAAACAACATGTTGTTTGTGTTTTTTTGCAGGTAAAACCACAGTTCCCATTTTTCCTTGGGGTACCCGAAGGTGAACTATGGTTGGGATGACTGGTTGGTTCGTTGATTTAAACTGGGATGTAAGATGATGTAACCACAGACAATGGTTTTTGATATGGATATATCAAACAATGAATTTGGTTTTCAGCACAATTTGGTTCCAACATCGTCTGAACAATGATATATCAAACGTTTCATATGTTCAGATGATGTTTTTTTCCATCACCTTTCAGGTGATCCCGAAATGGCCTTGTTCGGTTGTGGATGCATTTTGGGGTCCTGAGAACGAACGTTCGGGGGGTACGACTCTTAGTTCGATGGACCAAACATGGACAGCGTTTTTGGGTCCTAGGCTCTGACATGTACATTGAAGGTCTTGGTGAATGATGGATCATCAATGATTTGGTTTCGAGCTGGGAGGCTATATTTTGTTGAGCTTGATGACATGAAGAAATATGTTGAAAGGAATTCTACCGTATCCTATGTCCTATGATCAGTGGTCCATTTGGTGGGGATCGCTCGTAAATGAGTTTGCTTGGTTTGATTTGTGATTTCCACTTAAACCAATGGCGGATTTTGCGGCTATCCGTGTTTTCCCAGAACCAGTTTATTTTTTTATACAGGGAACCGGAAAATTTGATGGGAAAAACCATGGTTTCCGCTTTCACTTTTCACTGCAGCATTCCCAATGAACGTATAAGTTTCCATAATTGCATCACTTAATTAAACTACTTAAACCATTTTACACATGAGCCACGTTCTAAACGCTTCTGTTCATGTTAAGCAAGGGCCCCCCTTGTAAGGGTGTAGCGTAAGATAGCGTAAGCAAAACTGTGGTGCGCGTAAGCCAGCGTAAGCTTCGTGTAAGACAAGATATGCGCGCAAGCAAAACCTGTGCGCGCGTAAGCAAAAAGTAAGCAATGGCGTAAGCAGTTCCTTATTTGGTGCCAGGATCTAAGACATGTAGAACATGGCTCACATAAGTTTTTCATATAAAAACCATTCTTAACCAACCTTTTTGCATGCAATAGATGTTAAATCCTGATTCTTGCTGGAGAAATCTTTGTGATTTTTCCTCCAATTCTTTTTTTTGGCTCAGCTTAGCGGCTTCGCTGGGCCCTCGAGCGCCATGACGGGTCGTCTCGGCCGACCGCGGGGCCTGGCGGTGGCCGCACTGTCGTTGCTGTGTACCTGGGCGGATTCCATGGGGATATGGGGATGCAGACTTCCATAGATTCATAGATGTAATATATAGATGCAGATTTGTGTTTTTGCAGGATATCTAAGACTCTAAGGTGTCCCACAAAGCGTGTGCTTGTTTTTTGACCATATTTATGAAGCAGTTCGATTAATGGGAAAAGTATGGATAGCCCACTAAGTGGGATGATCTTCCAAGTAGTCAACATTTTTTCCATAACACTGGGGATGTATATTTCCAAGAAGAAAAAATCTTTTGGAGGAAACTCGAAGATTGAAACGATTGAAACCCAGCTTAGCCAACTTTGCGGTTGAGTTCAAATCTTGCTGCGCGCTGTGGAGAAGCCACTTGGACCTCGGGATCCCTGGGACCACTTCGCCCGTGTCGCAGGTTATGAAACTGTGGACTTCACACTGACAGGCAGCGGCGAAGTCGTATAGCATGCTGGTGGTATAGGACAATTGGTGATTTTTTGTAGAGTTGGTGAGGATATCACTTGAATCACTTAAGTTTCCAAAGCTACAGAAATGGGGTTCTCTTAAACAGGCTACTCCCAATTCCAATAGATTCTCATCTTCTCCATGAAAATGGCCATACATGGGTTTGTTAATTCATCATTTTCAGACACACCCAGAATCTGAGTCAACCCAGAGGATGGGTAGTTTAATCCTTTATTGTTGTTGCTTCAAACAGACTTATCTACCAAGCAGCTACAGTTATGGCCCTTAACACTTTTAAATTGGATGAACTAACTCCTATAATTAAGTTTATATATCATGAAATAATCCCATAAAAAATGACTGTTATATAGTTGGGCCATAGCTGTAACACGTTTTTTTTCAGCATATCTTTCCGATCGGCAACGGAATGGGCTCACAGCGACTTCCCGATGTCAGGACGCTCCTGGCATGCGCCGCCCCGGGTTTCTGCGGTGACCACGTCTGCGGTGTTGGATCGCCGCTGTTTCCACGAGGGGTGTGGATCGATTGAAAGGCACGAATGTGGTTAAGACAATGCCATTAACCATCCATGACTGGGAATGGTTTTAATCCAACCTCTTTATGGTGAAATTGGGGATGGTTTATTTTTGTTTTAAATTACCAACATTAGTAATTAACCCTCCAAAAAGAGAGGTAAAAGAATGCACTTTTGGAGGACTTCATTTACATAGGCTAATTAATTTTAGGCAACTTACTCATTTACTTTACCATCTACCCATGTCATTTTAGGACTTGACTGTTGGATCTTTTGGGGGGATGGCGGGATTGCGGAGCTATGGTGCTTGGAAAGTTCGCGGCTCATGTTTGTCCCTTTTTTGATAGGAAGAAGATATCAATCTGAGCATTTAGTGTTTTTTTGCCGTGCATGCAACAAAGGTATCCGTGATGAAACAGAGATGGAAGAATGGTTTCTATATGTTCCTATACTATTTTGGATGTGATTCGGTTCGGTGTTTTGTTGGTTTCTTTGAGGCATTTTGATGGCGAAATAAGTTCTGTGCCACAGTGCAGAAACGATCTCACTGGGACGTCACTGGAAAGATGGTTTGCAATACCCAAGCTGGTTATGACTAACAGTTCGCCACGGTTAAGCCATGGCCCATAGAAATAGATGGTTTACCAGCGGTTTACCTATTAATAGCATGGTGATTTTCCATGGCACGCTGTTAGTCATAACCAGTTTGCCTATTAATAGCATGGTGATTTTCCATGGCACGCTGTTAGTCATAACCAGTTTACCTATAAATAGCATGGTGATGTTCCAGTTCGCTAACTGTTAAATAACCAGAGGTTTCTTTCAGGTTAGTGAATGGTTATTCTGATTCTTTATCCAGATCAATTGACGGTGGTTCAGTGGGAAAGAAATATGATTTTAATGTGCAGATGGTGTTCCTGTGCGAAATGATATACCCTGGACTCCATTCTACGATCATTTTCTTCTTCTCAGATGTTCAGATGTCTTGCCTGTCATTTTCTGGAAGTCTTGCTATAATTCAAATCCGAAGATTTTTTATTGAGTCTACATGTGAAATTTCTAAAAATTGCATGGGAATTTTAATTGAAATCCCATAATTATTCATGCTATGTGAAATTCAGCCGCACTGTTTGGCAATGAGATGTAATTCGTATTCATTCACCTAACGCATCTCGATCAAGTAATTGGTGGCTCATCCACCACCCAGGAAGCGACGCTCTGAAGACCTTGGGTTTCTCGGTGCAAGCGAGCACAGCCACCGGTGCCTGTTAAAGATCGCATTGGGCGTTAGGGCTACATACATCCCGTGTGAATGTTTGGTGGATCATATGTTGCATTCTTTGTTGGCAAAGTCTGTATTTGGATAATTATGGTGTTTTGGTGTTGGTTCTATGTTTAAAAAAAAGCTACGCATCCGTATCACTTCTGGGTCCTGGCAATCTCTGAATCCCGTCTCCTGGGATAAAAATCAGGGTGCTATTTGAATCCTCATCAATTCCTTGGTAAATTTGGGGGTGCTGAAAAATCCCATGAACATGAAATTCTTCAGTTATGTTCAGTCGCAACAGTGTCACCACACCCCCAGGCATGGGTAGTTTAAATAACTGTTTTTGTTGGGTTTATATAATACATATATATACATATAATATCCCAAAGACTGCTTATTGGCCTGCTATTTGCCCCCATCTATCGCCATCTATGCACTCCTGAACTTGCGATGGACCGAATCTGGCGACCGAAGCAATCCTCTCTATCTATCCATTAGATGATCATAGGAATACTTATCTGGTTGGTGGTTTGGAACATGAATTTTATTTTTCCATATATTGGAACTACTCATCCCAACTGACTTTCATATTTTTCGGAGGGGTAGGTCAACCACCAACCAGTTATACAAGTGTTCTCCATTGCCATGCTTGAGTACAAAATCCATGGTTCTGTCAGTTCCATCCCCATTCTTTGTGATATATTATTCCCTAAATTATCTATCATGAAATATACATCATAACATTGCATTCTAAATGATTCTACTTGGTGGCTCATCCCACTTAGTAAGTGGTTTATAAGCCTATAATAGGTGGATTAACCCGCCTTATATAATCCCACTAAAGAAATTAGTGTTCTAAGTTATAGTCCACCTACTAAGTGGCATGGGCCACCAAGTACAGACATCTTTGACATCTATTCTTTGTGATTCCATATTATTCCCGTTGATTCCCTATATATGATTTGATTCTATACTATAGATTATATATATATATATATGATGTATGATTCAAAAAATGTCCACATTTACCCCCCAGCTCCGAGTCTTCCTCCCATCCTCTAGGCCTCGAAGGCAGTCAGTTCAGCAGCACGTTCAGCGACGATGAGCTGAAGAAGGCCTACCGCCAGGCAGTGCGACGCTCGCACCCTGATGCCCCCGGAGGCAGCGCGAAGACGGTATGAATTGATTTAGGGTGGTTGACTTGATAGTGCTTTATTTATTTAGTTATAGTGATTTATACTCTTTTATAGTCTTTTATGGTGTTTTCAAGTGTTTTCTAGTGCTTTATGGTGTTTTATAGTAGCGTTTTATTTCAATATTATTTTTATAGTGTTTTATAGATTTTATAGCCTTGTATATAGTGTTTTATGTTTTTCTCAAAAAATGTATCTTTGGGTGTTTCATATTTTTGTTGTTTAAGTATTTTATGTCTTTTATGGTGTTGGAAGGTGTTTTATAGCGTTTCATGGTGTTTCATGCTGTTTTGTCGCATCGATAATTATATTTCTATTTGGTTTGTTTTGTTGGGGTTAATAGCAATGTTTGTTCAATACGGATGTACAGAAATGAGCAGTGCACTGGCAGTTGGGAATTATAGGGTGGGCAGGGATGGGTTGCTTTGCCTTCTGCTGTTGCAACGCCGCAAAAATGGGAAGTCGCCACTTAGAATGGAGAGTTGACCGAACTTCAGAGGGAAGTATCCAAGCATTGTCACTGTTGATATGGGATCTCCATTGCCGCAGGTAGTGCGAAGAAGTTGCAGAAGGTCAAGGAAACTCGACAGTTCCTGCATTTGGTGGTACAGCCAGTCATGTTTGGTGGGTTTGTTTGTTTATAATTTATTACGACTATTCCATCTCTTTAATACTAAATACCCAAAATGAATACAGTAGATCTAGATAACGCATTCTAATACTAAACGAAACCAGGGTTTCTAGGGTTGTATTTTTTGGCGCCCGACCGGGTTACCACCCCCCGTATCCATGTACATAAACTATATAAAATCACAGTAAATGCCACACGAAACTGCTTCTCCAGGACATATTTTGAGTATGTCCGTATACGGTAGGTCAGCAATCCCTGATCTTGTTCATTTGTGTGGTGTTAGTCAAGTGAAAAATCAGGGCATGGTAACCCGGTCGGGTACCTTTCAATCTTGGGGGAAGAATTATTGTCCCATGAATGCCGGAAAGTCATCCATCAATCAAAGTGTGGATACGTGTTTCATCTTTGCTTTCAAGCCCGACCTGAGACAGGGATCTGCAATGACAAATATACAATTCTGTTTTGGGGGGCTGACGTCACCAACTACAGAAAATGTTGGCTAAAGAAATGAGAATACCCAGAAGGTCACATATAAGAATGTAATTGTTGCTAAATGAAATCATATTTCGGAATATCCCCTCATCCGACCAAGAAACGCTTCAAATCTTTTGCAACTCTTGGACATTGGGGATAGGATAGTGTTCACAAAACCAAAGGACCTCAGGTGTCATATTTAATTTTTTTGTCCCTTCCACTTCAGCCATCACCAAGGATGCTTACGATTACCTCATGACCGCCCCCAGCATCAAAGTCTGGGACGAGGGTAAGCGCCAGTACGGCGCCAATAGCAACCCTGGCAGCAGCGGTTTCCCCGACGTGGGCAGTTCAAAGCCCAAACCCAACGCCATGCGAAGAGAGGTGGATGGGTGGGGGTTTTCTCACTCGGAGAAGGATGGAGAAGGATGAATCATCCCTAAACAGCCTTTAAAATTCTTGTCAGCTTGATGATACCTGGTGAGTTGTTGTAAAATTATCTCAACAAATTAAGTTATCACACCTGGGTTTGTTTGAACATTGAGTGCCGCAACGCCCCCAAAAGTCAGCTGGGCTGCTAATCAGATGGAGGTGCATCCTAGACGATAACGTAAGGGTTTTCCAATGTTTTCCATTTTTAATGATGAGTTCCCTACTTTCCGACTGAAATCACAATATTCTGGTCACTATACCCTCTATATACATTTATAATGTTATAATCATTTTATACAGCTTATGAAATCCTGTTGGTTCGTAGTCCTACCACTTTCCAAGCACTTTCCAAGCGTTTTACAATGGATTGGTTCCCATGAAATATGGGGCTTTCCTGCATGTGTTCCCTTAAACTAATCCATTGATTTTTATCCTGTTGGTTCATGTCCATGAAATCCTGTCGCTTCACCATAGGTGCTATGAACCATTCCCAGTCATGGGTGGTAAAAATTGCATTGTTTTACTCACATTATTCATGAAATGCCATGACTATACCATGGTTAGTCATTAGCTATATCATATCCCATTCATATCCCATTCATATATCATTCATATCCCATTCATATGCCATTCATATGCCATTCATATCCCATTCATATCCCATTCATATCCCATTAATATACCATTA
>Ga0126342_10020361_pt1 | contig 11157 bp, 11 predicted proteins | sample Cyp1metagenome_FD_92528 | JGI IMG/M metagenome (GOLD analysis project Ga0126342, IMG submission 92528) | Coral microbial communities from Lord Howe Island, Old Settlement Bay, Australia - Cyphastrea 1 metagenome | ecosystem: Host-associated > Invertebrates > Cnidaria > Coral ...
TGCCAGATAGAATGTCAAATAGAATGTCAGAAGATATGTCAGATAGAATGCCAGAAGATTTGCCAGTAAGAAAATGTATAAATGTCATGGTGGGGATCACACGAAGTAAAGTAATTAATAGTTCAATAGTGTGAAATCACCACTATTGTTCATGGTAAATCATGGTAAATCGCAATTCTTGATAATTATTGAATACTGTCAAAAACCCAAAAAGCCGCAGCCTGGTGAGGCATCAAGCCGCCATGTGAGGTGCCCCTTGGTACGTCAAGCCGCGCACAAATGTGGAAACGCACGTGGGGATTGGCTGATGAACGCTGGTGCTTTTAGTAATTTCATGTAATTTCCCAAGTTCATTCAAATTCCCAAGATTTTAAGAATAACAAGTTTAGGATTTGCCTGAACGTTTGTTGTTGTTATTTTTTTGATGAGCAAATGGTGACAATGACTCAAACAACCTGGAAACTTAGGGGGTTTGTCCTGGCATGTAAGGACCAGGTGGAAGTGGCTTGATGAATTGATGAAGATTTCCAAAGCTGGATTTGGGTACAGGTGCTGGAAAACATTGCCTAGACATGCATGGCATCAGATGGTGAAACAAACACGGATAGATAAACACCAACTTTTCCGATGGATTAACTAATTGTCAGATTATTCACATTTATCCAAAACCATCCGCAAACCAATTTTATTGTTTTCCCAGACTATCCTGAAAAGCATGTCCTTTTCCATTGGGATGATTTGGCCAAGGGGTGGCTTTGCCATGAGCAGATTTCTCAGAGGATTTCACCACGGAAGTGGCTACAATGCGTTGGGTTTTTTTTAAACACTGGAATGTGGCCTAGATTCTATCGTCGTATGTGGCTATAAACCTGCATCTTTGCATGAATGGAACCGACACTTTCTTGTTGAAATTCCAGCCGTTGAACTTACCAACCACTACCAAAAAGTTCTCAGGCCTGCAGGGCCTGCAGGCTGTCAGAAACGTACAACCAGCGCATGATCTGTATGATCGGTCATACAACCACTACTTTGCCAGTCACCACCACAAGCTGCCCCCGGCTGCAACCACTCCAAGGGGCGAGTAGATCACTCCACGCGCGCATTCAAAGTTCTTTCGCTTGGCTCCACCACCACCAATGATCCACAAACCATTGGTACCTGCCAGGGTGCGCCCCTCAAGAAAACCTTTCATGATCGCTGGGGAGCAAAGTTGAAGGCCCCGCGCCTGAGTAGAGCCAGAACTTACCGCCCATCTGCTTCCACAGTGGCTGGCTATTCGCCGATTCACCCGAAACCAGGAGATACTCACCTTCCGAAGAGCTGAAAATAGCTGAAATCCAAGGCATGGGGGGCCAGCCATGGATAACAAACCGTCATGGAAGGAATTCGGGTCAAGATTTGGGGTCGATCAGTGGGGATCTTCAACTCAACAGCATCTTCCACTGCAACAGTTCGGTAGGTTTTTGGCCATTCCACGCGGGGCGCAACTGTTCTTGCCACCGATACCACAGAAACTCGGTCCAATCAACTTGGACTCCAAAGGCTTCACTCGGATGTGTTTCCCAATCAACAAGTGGTTCTTAACCCACCTTCATGTGCATGTGCTATTCCATATTATTCCTGGATATTCCTGGTGCTGGTGCTTATTAATATCCCCATTCAAAGCTGCTTCAGGTGCAGCTAAACTCAACTTCTGTTTCCAAAATCATGCCAAAAACCAAGGTGCGGAACGACATACCACTTGGAATATATATATATATATGGAATATCTTGGCATCCGCATCCAAAATTCCCTATTGAACAACTGGCGACCACCATCTACCACCGGGTCCTCCCAGCCTCCACATTTCTGCTGCCCGTTGGGCGAAGACACGTGCAGCTTGGCGGGAAATGAAATGGAGGAGGTCAAGGATACCTGGCAGAAAGGGGAAATGACTAGCTCTGGTGTATTGTGGTGATTCATGATTAATAGTTATGATGGATGCCGATTAATGGTGTATATGCATAGATAGATAGATAGATAGAGATAGAGATAGAGATAGAGATAGAGATAGAGATAGAGATAGAGATGATATAGAGATATAGATATAGATATAGATAGATAGATAGGTAGATAGATAGAGATAGATAGAGATAGAGATAGAGATAGATAGATAGATAGATAGATAGGTAGAGATATAGATAGAAAGATAGATGGATGGATAGATAGATAGGTAGGTAGATAGATAGATAGGATAGATAAGATAGATAGGATAGATAGGATAGATAGGATAGATAGGATGGATAGGATGGATAGGATGGATAGGTGGATGGATGGATGGATGGATGGATGGATGGATAGATAGATAGATATAGATAGATATAGATAGATAGATATAGATAGATATAGATAGATATTGATATAGATATAGATATAGATATAGATAGATAGATGGATGGATAGATAGATGGATGGATAGATAGATGGATGGATAGATAGATAGATATATCACTAATAATGATTGATAGTGGTGAAGGATGAATTATCGTCAAATGAATTATATACATAGTTATTGAGCTATATCATCAATACCATGTGGAGGCATCATGGTATATATATATATTATATCACTAATAATGATGAATAGGGAATAGTGGTGAATAATTGTTATTGTTGGTGATTCATGATGATTAATGGTGATTATGTTGCGGTGTCATCAAACGTGGCAAGCTGGTAAATATCCTATAATTGGTGGTTTCGGGCTGGGAAAATCAACCAAAAACGGTGAATCATCCATTGCCATGTTTGATTACCAAAGGGTATATATATATGTGTGTGTATGTATAAATTGGTGATATATATTTTGGATATAGTGGGGATATAATGGCGCACACACACACACATATATATATATATATATTATAATTATATAATAATTAACTATATAACTATACTATATACTACATTGATATATAATTATTCATAATATAACTTATAACTGATGATCCTAGGTACCAGTACGGTTGAACATAGAAACTTTGAGAAGTGGCCAGCCAAATTACCACGTTGGATTCCCAGAGCGGGACCGCACAGCGTAGCACACCCTGTGTTGGCACCGTCCAAGGTGAGGGGCTCCGACCATCCATGGATGGAATTTATATATGGACCCCTTGGCTGCCTTGGCTGATGGGACCCCCATTCCCATACTACTCCCATACTATCCCATACTACTACCATGTTCGAAACCCAATAGTATGGAACGATTATGGAAATGGATGGAAATGGGGCTCCATGGGGGTCCCATCAGCCAGGGGGGGTCCTATAAATTCTATTGAAATTTAGGGGACTCCAGCCAGTAGTTAGTAGTCGTTGCTTCTGCCCATGGCCTTGATATATTTGTCCTCACGGAGCAGCAACCGTCACTGGTTGGCCAAAGAGGTGTCAAAACCTATGATTTGATTGGCCATGTGTTTCAAGAACCATGGTTCAGAATTCCTGTAAGAGTTTGAATTAGATACCGTTCGTTGGTAGGTTTTGATGGCCAAGCTCGGATGATGCAGCTAACCTTGAGCAGTTTAGGATGTTCCTCCATTTCTTTACAACCCATCAAACTGATCACATCTGATGATCAAACCAAGGTTTACTCGGCTTTGACATTGTCATAAGTCAGATTCTCTCCAAATATCACCGGTGTTCTGGCTCCTCAATCATCTCTTCCCCTTCTTGACGTGACCAAATCAGCATCTGCACGAGTGGCGAGCTGGGTGAGTAGAAGGTCAACCCTTCGGGGTCGGGGAAAGGCCCTGACAGTTGGGGTGAGGCTTCACTGGGGAAGCCTTCAGTGAAGGTTTCTTTTCAAAGCAGCCCGGTTGCCAGTGAAGTGATGTGAAATGAACAAAACTGGCACATGCTGAAACAATCCAAACAGTCTTGCACCAAAAAAGGCACCCAGCTTAGCTGCCTCTAAATCTACCCCTCACCCATCTCTTCACCACCCCTCCATCAGCTTTTTTGCTCCAAGCCGGCGCGCCGGCGCTATCTCTCCTTGCTGGGGACCCCCAGCGCCCCTTCCAGCCACAACTGCATCTGCACAAAGTAACAGGCAGCAGCTGCACGGTCCAGGGGCCCATGGATCTCCAGAATGGCGGGAGCTGCAGTGGTGGCTTCCAGAGCAAACAGCTTCACCTGCGCCTTGCTGGCAATACCACTGGCTTCACTGGCCTGAGTTGAGACTTGAACAACTGCGAGCGTAGTGGGCACTTTACCATTTTGGAAATCCTGAAGTGCAAAACATATTGGTTGAATAACAAATGTCCTGTGTCTTAAGGAACATGTTAGCTGGGACAAGTTCAAAAGCCCATCAGAACACCACTGGGGAGAACTACGCGAGCTGGAAAATTACCACACATGCAGGTCTAAGGTACTTCGACCTATTCAAATCGGGATCAGAATGACCTGTCCCCACCGTGACTTCGCTATCACTTTCTACTGTACACTGTGCCCTCGCAAACGAATGTCCCAAGAACTAGCTGATTCTACCAAGTTTTAATGGAATATAAATAATCATATATAATATATAATTATATATAAAAAAATAATAAATTAATATACATCATTATACATCTCGACGATTATTGGCGAACCTTCATGACACACAGCTTCGCTTCTCCAAGAGGCTAAATAACTTGCCGTTCTGAAGTCCCGCAGCACCAGCTTCAACGGGACAGCCCCAGCATTCATCGCTGGCACCGGTCGCGGCGTCTGCGCCACCGGTGGGGACGGGGACTGAAGTGGTGCGGATTGAAGCGGCACAGGAGGTTCGGGACTTCCTGATGGAAGGAGGTCAGTCAAGCTTTCAGACCCCGGGAATGGAAAAGGAGACTTGGTCTCTGTTAGCTAAGCCATGCTAAGCCCCATCCAATTTTTGGAGGCATCCAAGTCTGACCCATGGGCCCCATGGTATTTTGCTAAAATCAAGGGTTGTTTAACAGTGAATTTAACTTCTTAATCAGAAAAAAACTTCCTGAAGCAAATGGCAGGAACTTGTCGCAGAAACGCTCTCCACCTGGCGTTGCACCGGTGTTGCCGGTGAGATGAGCGGTGCCTGCGGTGCCTGCGGTGCCTGCGGTGCCTGCGCAGCACCTGGTGGTCCTGGAAACCAGGGAGGAAACGCACTCTGCCATCCACACTTGTTGGGGCCCTGGGGGATTGCTGATCTGATTATATTCCTCATTCCTCAGCTACTCCAGGTGACTAAGTGACTAGATCATCTATTGACATCTGTTTACCACCATTCGGCTGGCAAAATCCAACTTTTGGCGGCGAAGACAATGCCATGTGGTTGCTTAACATTCACAAATGCCACCAAAAACAAGCATCTGGGTTGCTGGTTCAAACCCACAAAAATGTTTCAATCATTTTAAGTCCCACGAACATTGTGAAATGCCACGATCTTTGAAAGGCGGTTGACACTCCCCTGTTTATAGTTTGGTTGCACCATATCACTAACACCAAAAAACAACGTCTGGTGGTTCAATCTCAAAAAGGCCATAAAAAACTTATCCCCATAAAATCTGGCTCAGCTCATGGTTCAATTGAAGTTCACGCTTTTTAGGTCACCCCAAATAGCGGTGTATCCAATAATAAACCTCTAATTATTGGGGATAGTTTATTATAGTGATCCGATATGTTTCTTTATTATCGCACTAGTATCCTCTATTATTGGGTTTCCCACATTGCTCAGCAGAAACATACTATTCTCCCACACCCTGGTCTACATCATCTACATCCGTATCCCACTATCATCCTCTATTCTTGGCTTATTGATATCCCATCATCAGAAAATCAACAGAAACTCTGTATCCCATACCCTCTGGTAAACTAACATAGCTATTGAAAATGGTCATTGATAGTGAGTTTTCCCATTAAACATGGTGATTTTCCACATAGCCATAGTTTTTTTTTGTATGTTTACCAGAGGGTAATTCTCCCAGAATTCTCCCAGAAAATCACATATAGTGAGTTTTCCCATTAGAAATTGTGATTTTCCATAGTTTGTTGTATGTTTACCAGAGAATCATCAACAACTCCATCCGCAGTCCTTTGGCCTTTCCTTTGCCACGGCCCTTGGGCCGTTCGTCGCCTTCCTCCTCCACCCGCGGTGGCGGCTCCGCGATCTCCCAGGGTTCCAGGGCGCGGTGGAGGCGCCAGCCGCACAACGCCACGGCCTCCTCAGGGCCCTCCAAACTGATGGCCTTGGGACAGATTGGGGCCTTTTTTTGGTGACATAGGGCAAAACTGATCAAAACCCTTTGAATATATATACATATGATTATATATATATATATTTATGTAGTTTCAGTTTCACTCAATGGATAATAGAGAATAATTGATGATCATTGGTCAAAGGATGTCTCAGGTTGGAGGGGCAAGAATCACACGTCTTGGTGATGAACTCCGGGATATGAAGGCGCATACCGGAGACTCGATGTTTAGACACTGATGGGATCTGACGGGTATGTATCCAATGAACAGGGGACTACGAGACCATTTTCGCGGAGTTTGGAAGCCCCCAATGTTTTCTGTGCCGTCAGACTTGCAGGATGACTCATTTTGTTGGTGCTGTTCTCCAGCGTCTACAGTTAAAAGTATGGGAATCGCAGGCATGCAACTCCAAACCATCCATAAACATTCCAAAACTATGACTAACATTGACTAATTTTGAATGCTAAATGCAGGAAAGACATGGACGCTCTGGAACAAGCAAATCAGAGCGCCATTGAAAGAAGAAAGTACTAGTCTTTGAAACCAGCAATAACAATAATAGTAACAATAATAATAATAATAATAGTGTCAATGATAATAAGAATCATCATTCTCATCGTCTTTAAAACTGACAGGTCAGCAAAGATTTACACACGTCCAATATACCCCCTTGCCCCCTTGTTTTCTGCCACTACCACACACCATCACATGCCGGTTGGTAGGTTCCACACTTTTTGGACAACCCGACTTACACCCAAACACCCAACTTGGTGGCACGTGTTCGGCTTTGGCAGGTGGCTCTCAATGAGGCTGGCTGGCCAAACACTACCTGGCAGCAATGTTTCAGCATCGGATTTTGGTTGGAAATTCGGATGTAGTGAATGTGTTCACTGATCAAATCGGATTAAGTGACAGCCTGCATTCCAGGGGTTTGCCCTTCATGTATATCTGAGTCATGCCTTAGGCCTCAGGTTGCTTAGAGGGATCACTGTTGCTGGGGGCAGGGAATCATCAAAACTGGGAGGTTGTCTTCCCATTGTTCAACATAGGATAATATAGTATCATATAATATAATATAAAGAGAATATGATATAATATAGGCGCTGTTGACATCCCCATTCCTATGACAGTCTATATAGACAGCATAGACTACCTACTGTGGTGCGTATTGTATCTGTATGTCTGTCACTACCTGTCTAGTTATCATATCTATCTAGCAATGCATGCCCGGCTGCGCGTACACACCTCGGTGCAAAGAGTATATAGTTTTCTGTTTGCAGCCATTCTGGTTTATCACGTTTGACCCAACCCAGCAAAATCATGGTCCCATATACTTCCATGCGCTTCCTTTAATATAGTAACTCCAAATAGATCCAAATAGATAGAACAAGTGGAAACATGGAGATTATACACAAGATTATGTCACCTACAATTTCCTGAAACTATATCAATGATTAGGGTTTGTCTGGAAAATTAAGTATTCCAAAATCAAATGGTCCCGGCAAAGCTGCGATCAATTGGGATATCCATATTATCTATCGTATCTAAATCTATCTCGTTCATTCTCATTCTATCTCTAAGATATATTAAGATATCTTATCCTTCCATCCTCACCCATACCTAGCCTAGCCTGTGGCTCCTGTACCTCAATCTTCACCTCCGGAAAGGTGCTCTGCTCCGTTTGCAGCGCTGGGTCCAGTTCGCTCCACCGCTCGGCAGGGAACAGCAACCGCACCTGGTACGGATTTTTTCGTGGAAGGTGTGGAAGCAGAATGTCTACCACAGCAGTACCAGTTTCATCCAGATTCATCATGTCTCAGCTAGATTTACTTGCATAAGAATCATAAGATTTACTTGATTTCTACTTGAAGATTCTCTTGCTTCTTATATCTTCTCATTGTTCCTTGAAGAGCTGGGCTCCCCCAAATTCAATTTCAGCCTGCACTTGTCTCATCCCTTCCGCAGCATCGCCACCGCCCACAGGTTCGCCCGTGACGCTCTCCTCCCGGGCAATGGCCGCGTTGCGCGTCGCCAAATCGCCCAAGATCAATCTTAAGGCCTTGGTGCGTTGCTGTGTTTTCCATGGCAACAGCCAATTCACGTGGAAAAAATGTGAAGAACTGGCAGGAAAACCATGATCCAAAACCAGGCCGACTGTCAAGGTGACCGTCCAAAACCACTGCCACACTACCTTGTTCCATTGTTCCATTTACTGTTTGAAAAAATCCGTGGATTTCACCGACACCGGCAGGGCTAAGCGGTGGTGACTTTCCTGCTTGCTTCGTTGGGGTAAAAACATGTTGGATTCATATTCTATAATCCCCACTAAGTACGTAGTAAAACTCAGTAATTACAACATAATTATAATCTGGTTGGTGGTTTTAACCATCTTGAAAAATATTAGGCAATGGGAAGGATTATCCCATATATTATGGAAAATAAAAGCCATGTTTGAAACCACCAACCAGTAACAGTATGACCATCAACCACCACCAGGTCCAATCCCTTGCCACCGGAATTCCCGAAGCCGTTGCGCGAGTGTTGCCTGGTGTGTAGAATTCAGCAACCCACTAGGGCCAACATCTACCAGAGCGATAGTACTGGCTGGTAGGACACAACCCAAAACTGCCTACGATCTGACCGGATTGCACTATGGTATAGATATGTATGGATCACGTTTACATGCTTCTAATCCCTTCCCCCTATTACTAAACCCTCACCAAATAATAAAAACTAGGGTCTGTCTCCAATTTTGGAAAATTTGAGGTTGGCCAATTTGATTCTCATTTGATCCTCTTTAGAAAACAGTTTAAAAATGAAGCTACCATTTCAGGGTTTCACCCCCTAATATTAAAAACTAGTCAACCCCGGGGTGTTTTAAACAAGAATTGTATTTGATATTAAAGTTTTTAATTTAATATTAGGGGAAAGGTTCGAAATCCAATTTTTGGCACTTTTTTAATTGTATTTTGAAATAAAACAAAATAGTTTCTTAGATGAGGGTTTAAAATTTAGTATTAGGGGGAACATGGGGGAACCCTAATAGCAACTACCCCCTAATAATTCCTAATAATAAAAACATATAAAAACTACCTGAGGTGTTTATTATTTGGGGGTGGGTTTTGTATTCGAGGAAGGGGTTACTAGCAATTGAAAAATGCCACAGGCCCCCCAGTACAACAATGATAATTTCGCCGACTTTTCCACACATCAGTATGGATGCTTCTGAGTCTCAAATCCTTGTGGTGATTTCAGGTCCATCTCTGCATTCAAAGATATTCAAAGCGTGATTTCCCAGCAGCAAAATCTTAAATCCCCCAAAGTGTCATCATCTTCCATCAAATTTCATCCATTTTCAGTGGCCAAAGATCTCCAAATAGGCCCTCCACGCTGCCACGCCTTGGCGGCTGAGCAGATTCGCTCAGTTTCATCGAAGGGCGGGTTCTCAGCATCATCGATGGATACCAAGGCTAAATCCCTCAAACGCGCCACCTGGATCTGAGACTTCTGGTCACCCGGGATCACCCTTCAAACACTTTCTCAGGGACCATCAATGGAACATGTCCAAATATTGATCTTTTAAACCCCCAATCGCAGTAGATTGAATATTGGATGAGGAATGCCGGAATGCCCATATGATGCTGGTTGAACTTCTCTTATGCCCCTTCAAACCCCCGTTGGCAACCATTCTCACCACGGGTGTTGACCCCCAAATGCCAGCCGCCAACCGGAAAAAAAATAATTTTGGATTATCTGGCTGAATTATAGTTTTCCACGTCTCCTAACCATGATTCCAGTGACGTGACGACGTGAGGTCATGATCAAATAGTTATACTACAGTATACATCCCTATGATATCTTGATATTTGATTATATTCTAAAACCACATTAATTATTACACTTACCAGTATTATATCAATTTATTATCATTGATTATCCACTTATTGTACACTTATTATATCTTATTGTATCATATCATCCCATTGTCAGTTGGATCTCCCAACTTTCCTTGGCTCCGAACTCCGATTGATCCAGGCACGTTGGCTCCTAACTTTCCGACCACCGTCGCAGCTTCACCCTGCGCCAGCAGTACGCGCAAGGGCACTTCGCCCTTTCCTCATCGGATCCGTGGCAGGTGCAGCGATAGAAACAGTAGAAACCAAGGACCCTAGTATAACACCGACGACTTCCTCACACAAAATGGTGAAGTTCCAACAAAACGAATCTCGGGAACATCTATATGTTTTTTTGGGGGAACAACAAGGGTCAAAGATGAATGCCTTTAAATCATCAAGCGCATCAAGAAGCAGAACACATGTCTGAATCAATTTGGAGTGCTGGCTTCCTGTGGAGGAACATGAGAGATGCCAAACTACAATTTGACATCAAAAGGCCATCATGCCAACAGTTAAAAGCAAGTGGGCCTAATCAAACTACCCACCTTTCTAAAATGGCGATTTTCCACGGCAACATAAAAACGATAATATTGTTTTTGAAAAAGGGAACAGGGCACTTTTGGTTAAACAATTGCCAATATTCTGCCGATGAATGTTGAGGTTTTGCTATCAGCTGGGCTGCAAACTTGTAAAATCCCTACAGCATCCTACAGCCATTTTTTTGGATGGGTTAATTCCCATTTTTCAGTTGGCGAATCCCATTTTTCGGTTGGTCATGCCCATGATTATCAGCGATTTGACTGGCAAACCCCATCTTTTGGTTGGACAACCCACTTTTTTGTTGGCTCGTTGCATCCACCATAAAATAACCCCCATCATCCACGACTTCACCGAGTCTCCGATGGCTTCCGCTTCCATCTTGGCTCGGTTCATGGCAGCTTCCGCTTCGCTGGGCAGCGCTTCCCGCAGCTCGAAATGCTCCGAGCTGAGGACCTTTTTGGTGAAGATCGTGCGGCA
>Ga0126342_10020362_pt1 | contig 11157 bp, 19 predicted proteins | sample Cyp1metagenome_FD_92528 | JGI IMG/M metagenome (GOLD analysis project Ga0126342, IMG submission 92528) | Coral microbial communities from Lord Howe Island, Old Settlement Bay, Australia - Cyphastrea 1 metagenome | ecosystem: Host-associated > Invertebrates > Cnidaria > Coral ...
GGGGTTTGATTTTTTTCGTCCATTGGGGCTAACGCACTTCAGGTTACAATAACATTGAACTTTGGGGGCGAGGGGGTTGTACCGGATAGAAGGGGTTTGAATATTTCGTCCATCTACGGTAGTGTCTCCCACACCTTCTTGATTCCCAAAACCCAGTTCAAAGTGTGCTTGTCGAAGTACCAAGATTGATTCTTGCCCATTCATTGCCAAACATAACCTTTTTGGGTTGCAAATCTCCAACTTTTTTGCTCAAAGCCTTGCAAAAGAAATCCAGTTAACATCCGCCAAACCTATGACATGTTTTTGAAAATCAACTGAACAATTGCAGTTTGTTTCTGGAAAAAAACGTTTGATTTAGTTTTACTCTATGAAGCCGGATCCATTGATTGCCAATTGTCAGCAAGTTATTGGTGACCCCCGCTTTCAGGATTGCTCCAACCTATTACAGGATGGCCGCAAGGGGACCATGTTGCCTTGTAATTTTCCATTTTTCATCCAATTTTCTGCCCGTATTTGGGGTGCGGGCAACCCTGATTTTGGGTGGGCCCCCAGTTGTAAGTTGGTTTATAACCCCCATTATTTTTTTTTGTTCTACCACAAAGCCTAGTTGTAGGAGTAATTCCCAATCTATCGCAGATTGGATGATCAAATCACAATCGAATCTGTGTTTTGGTGGCTGAAATCACCCATTCAACGACCGTTCACTCTGGTTAACTCCCAAGTTGGCTTCTTAAACCCCTCGTTATTCCCATTAATATCATGGTAGTTTCAGACCATCACTATATTTGCATTATATGTCCATTATGTTAGTCATTAAAATCACCATTGAACCACCAGTGAATCACCATTCTGGGTATATAGATTATAACGACCTCAATGTTCTCCCTCACTGCAATCAGGATTTACATATGGGGTAACTATCCCAAAATAGCCGCATGCCGAACTATTCAGGTATTCAGGTCAGTCAAAAATAATCATGTACCCAGTGAATCACCATTCAACCAACATTAAAACCTCATGTTCCCATTAAATCACCATTCAACTAACATTAAAACAAAATTAAAGCCCATGGTTCCCATTAAATCACCATTAGCCTCTGGTAATTTAACATAGCTATTGAAAATTGCGCATAGAAATTGTTGATTTACGCATTCAACATGGTGATTTTCCAGTTCACAAACTGTCAGTTGACCAGAGGGTAGATATTAGCCATATGAAATCCCATGGTTCCCATCAAATCGCCAATCACCATTAAATCACCTATCCGATACCGAGGCGGCTCGAGCGGAGGTGGAGCTCCAGAGAGAGGATGCGCGACAAGCGCGTGAGGCAATGGGATGTTTAAATGAGGGTTTTTAATGGGAGGAATCCCAAGGACACTCTTACATGATATACGTATAATTACGTGTGTATATATATATATATATGTATCTACATATACATACATATATATATAATATTTATCCACCTATCAACATTCTTTATTAGCATCGCTATCAACAGTTAATGGCTCCGGGTAGCCAGGCCGAACATCGAGAGATGCAGCTCAAAGAGGCGCTGGTATTTTGGGGTGGAAGAACTGGAGAAATCTTTGGGGAAATTCTGCCCTAAATTTCGCTTGAAAATTCTGAGCCTATGAGAAAGAAAGGGAACATTTTATAGAATTTTACTCTGGTGCTAAGGTTGGATTAGCTAAATGAAGATAAACTTTATCACATAATATATGTGAAATAGTATGAGATTGCAGGATGGACACATGTTGAAGAGGAATTGAATACGATCTTGAATGCCATGAAGCTGATCCCCGGATGATTTGTAGCTGGTGGGCCGAGGACTGCTACTGGTCCACATGGACATGTTGTCATCACGGGGGTGGTTTAAGGATGGGACCCCAACGTGTGCTGAAAAGGAATGATGAGGATCTAGATCCCTGAGTAGTTGCCGCAATGCTATTTGAAACTGTTTACGTGTCAATGATTTCAGTACCTAGAATTAAGCAACAAAAAAATACACAAACAGTCATTTTAGATCAGTTAAATGGGGAAACGGCTGGATTTACCCAGTGATTTTGAGGCTGTTGAGCTCGAACTTCAAGAAATGAGTGAGAAATTGGCCTCTGAACGTGGCCACTTGGAGGCCGGCTGGTGACATTTCAGGGGGGATGGAACGCTGATTGTGTACAGGCGCCATCAGCCAGATCCAAGACTTCTGATGGATGATTGGAACATATTGGAACTACCCTCTGGTAAACTAACATAACTATGGAAAATCACCATTTTCAATGGAAAAATCCATTATTTCTATGGTCATGTTCAATAGCTATGTTAAATTACCAGAGGGTAGTATGATTTCTCATATGATTTCTCTATATTTTCTTTGCCGCGGATTGCCTTTTTGGGCTGCCACGACTCTTGGCCTCTTGCGGCCAGGAATTGATGAGAGAACAGAGTCAGAAATTGCAGGTGGCCTCTGAGAAATCTCAAGACCTCGAGGCTGTGGCCTTTGGATCATGGATTTGGAAAGGGTCCATGAAGAATACTGTAACTCACTTATGGGACCTGCAAGGTGGTTATGAAAATCAGTTATGGCAGTTATGGTTCATCTATGTTAATTTAGATAGCCTCTGGTTGTTTAACATAGCCATGGAAAATGGTCCATTTACAGATGATTTTCCCAGCTATAAACCTCCATTTATAAGGGATGTTCACAATTTTCCCATAGCAATAGCTATGTTAAATAAGCAGATGGTAGATTGAGACATCATGAAACATCATGGATTTTCCCAATGGATTCTGCCAATGATTGGTTTATCCCAATGGATTTCCCATGGAATTTCCCATTGAAACATCATGTTTCACATCATCACTGCAGGGGCTAAAAGCAGCCTCCAGGCGAAGTTGCAAGAAGCGCTTGTTCGGGCTCAGGAGGAAGCCGCCTCCAAGCTGAATGACGCGGAGGTACCACGGCTGGAATGGCTGGGTGCCCAACCAAAATGTGGGTATGGGTCAATACCTATTAGTATCAATTTTAATGGGATGAACATCCATTTACCAGCTAGTTTGATGCTCACCAGGGGTACAAGGTTTTGACACACTGCCAAATGCCTAATCCTAATCCAAGTTGGCTAAGAAATCAAGTTGACATCCGCTTTTTCTGAGGATAGTTAGGTTAGGGTTTAGCTGGGGGAAATTCCCCTTTTGGGAAAGCACCAGTTGGTGGGTGTTGCAGGAGCAACGGCAAAAACTGCAGAAAGAGGTGGAGGAGCTTCAAGGAAAGGTTGCTGCCCCAGCTGCGCAGCCGGCGCAGCCGGCGCAGCCGCTTGAAGCGCCGGCGCTCGAAGCGCCGTCCTCCAAACTGCCCATGGGTGCGCCGTCCGTTGATGTGGTGAATGGTTGGATGATGTTGCATGATGCTGGATGATGTTGGATGATGATGGATGAGTGGATTGTTTTGGAGTGGATTGTTTAGGTCGTCTGACAACGATTTTGGTCAGAAAATGGCACCGTTCGACTAATAGTGCTTGGATTGAGCACCTTGATAAAATCATGGCGCAAATAACTCCCTATATACAAAGTCACTAAAAACAATATACCAGTACTTAAAACATTGTAAAACATCTTAGAACCATAGAATCATGTGGTTGGCAGCCACTGGTTCCTGATGATTCCTGATATCACTTGACATCAGTGCTTTGAAGCCCGGCTTCCATCTACAGGCCATGCAAATTTGGCAGACCTGGTCTACGAAGCCACCACAAGCCGAGAGGAGGCTGGACGAGCTCCAGAGCTCTGGTAGCCTTAAAGAACAATAGTGAATACTAGTAGCTGAGGTATTGGATGTTAAGCATCTTCAAGATGTTGAAGTCATAGAATGTCATAGAAGTTCTCTCTGATGATGCCCTGTCATTGATGTGTCGATGCGAGGCGGTCAAAGAGAGGCACCTGCGAGAGCAATACCAACAGGCCTGGCTGGCACTCTTGCGGTTCTGCATCAACGGCCGCCCCAAGCTCCAAAGGTGTTGATCAATGAAGAACAATAGATATTGCATTTAATGTTATTTACCCATATTTACCCAATAAATAAATCATAATAAATCATGTCCAATACATCATCATACAGAAACCAATTCGATTTTATGGGTATGGCTATCCCAATTCTGTTGATCTTCAAAGGGGGACATATGGAGGTTTCCTAAGTCATGGGTGTACCCCTTTGCATCATCCATTTTAGATTAGGATTTTCCATTATAAACCATCCATTTTGGGATACCTCCATTTATGGAAACCTCCATATATAATATATAATATATAGTAATAATAATAATAACAATAATAATCTATATATATATATTCTAGATGTACACAGATACTGATACAGATGATGTTCCCACTCATGATATCTCATGATGGGGATTTTTCGATCGCTGGCCATGTTAGATCACAATTCGGAAAGCCACGGCACTCGTGATGCCATGAATTCCACTGATGGCAAAGATGTATGCTAACTATTGAAATGGAACGGACATGTTACGATTGTTATATTTAGACATATATCAATTCCCTTCATGTTGAGACATTCGGAAAGCCACTTGATTAGTTATCTCTTTGATCCATCACAAAGGATGTTTGTGCCATCCTCGGGAGAACGCCAGGCCTTGGAAAGGGTGGAGAAAGAGTTTCATCACCATCAACCAGCGCTCATGAGTGCGGACACCCAGTCGAAGTCGCTTGTGAACTGCTGGAAATTGGGGGAAAATTAAGGAGGCGTTACTTACTGTAACTGACAAAAAGCCAGCTTGATATATCGGCCATTTCTCCTGGAGGAATCACACAGGTTTTCTCCTTTTGGATCTCATTGGATAACATGAGTAGTACAACTACTTTGTAATTAAATTGTGAATTCGATATTTAAAAACAAAAAACATTAAACAACATATACAAAAGTTCCAGTTCTTCATTCTTCTTCTCGGGGATCATCAAATGTGATTCTGAAGAATCGCGTTCTTTCTTTCCACATACATGTACACTAAGTATAGGTAAATAGTATTAAATACATAATCAATTGTGCATAATAGAATACTTGCATACATAAGATATGTGGTATACATGCATTGCGTTGCGTTGCCTTGCCTTGCATTGCATCGCATCGCATCGCATCGCATTGCATTGCATTGCATACATCCATACATACATACGTTTGTATATACATAATATATATATATATATATATATGTATATTCATATATATATACAATTATATACATGCAGTTTTTTTTTCAGAGTCATGTTCCAGTGGCAAATTAAGTGCCTTCAAAAAATGTGCTAACAATGTGAACTAAAACTGTGAATTGCAGTAAAAAAAAATGTGCTAAAACGTCATTCTCTAGGGGTAATACACATATATATATATATATATATACATACAGTGCACATAATAACATAGTTAGTTATATACATAAATACATATATACATATATACATATATACATATAATTATATATATATGATATTTACAAACACGCATGGAGCTCTCTAATTTTCTGGGACGCCACCAGTCCAATCTCAAAAGGTCAACGTCAAGAGCTCCTGCGCTTGAAGTCGTTGACCACCAAGCTGACGCGGCAAAACGAAGGGCTCCTGGAACGCGCCCCTTGGACGCCCTGGGGAGCTGGGTGGTGCAGCCAAGGCCTTGGGTTTCCCTGGAAAATGGAGAAACCTTAGGAACATGATCTAGAAATGCTAGGTTTTCCAGGGCTATGTTAGTTGGCATAACTTTAACCGTGGCTGTTTGGCCACCAAATATGGGGGATCTAGTGGGGAGACAATGGTTATTTGTGATTTAATGGGGTTGGATGGACATTAAATGATGGGATTTGTGATGGGGATATGTTTTTACCAACTCATATAATTCCAGCACCGTTCATATCAGACACCCAGCCAGAAACCATGGTTTAGTAGGGGATGAAATCATATATTTAGGGCCATAGAATGGTTGTGTTTAGTATGAACGGGGATGGGATCAATATAATCCCCAGATAATGGAGAAATTTGGGGAGATATGACTGAAAGGAATATATATATATATATACATACGTAAGTTAATAAGATATGTATAAGTATGTATATGTTATGTAATATAATATATATATAACATAATATATATACAATTACATATATATAATATAATATATAACATAATACATAAGTTTAACGATATAATATATGTTATATATAATATATAACATATAATATATATATATATATATTATATATAATCTATAACATATAATATATATATACATATAATTTAACATATAATATATAATATGCAGTATTTAATATATAATATGTAATATGTAATGTAATATGTAATTTTTCAAAAAACATATATATATATAATACTATATATACAGTATATATATATGTACAATGACCAATATATAGAATATATTTAATTTAATATGATATAATTAATATGATACAATTTACTATATCATATTATTTCATATTATACAAATATACACATGCATATAATAAATAAAAATATACACATACATACATACATACGTACATACATACAAACATACATACATACATATAATTACATACATACATGCATGCATGCATGCATCCATACATACATACATACCTACATACCTACATACGTACATACGTACATACATACATACATACGTACATACGTACTTACGTACATGCATACATACATGCATAACATACATTACATACATTACATACATGACATACATGACATACATTACATACATTACATACATTACATACATTACATACATGACATACATTACATACATTACATACATGACATACATTACATACATTACATACATTACATACATTACATACATTACATACATTACATACATTACATACATTACTTACATTACATACATTACATACATTACATACAATCCATCCATCCCTCCATCCATCCATCCATCCATGCATGCATGCATGCATGCATACATACATACATACATATTATTTAATTATGTTTTTGTAATATATATATATATTGTCTAATATATGTTCTTTATTATCATAATTCTTCATCACACATGATATATAATATGTATTTTGTATATTGATCTTTTAAATTTGCACGTGGTAAAAACAATCATCAATCTCCATTTGGAAGGGGCTTAAAGCACCTCTCCTCTGGCAAACTTGGGGATGGTTGATGATTGGTTTTTACTACATGATGTTGTCGTTGCCATTCTTTGCAGGAGTTGACTGAGTTGTCTTGGGAAGCAGTGAGTCACAAGTGAGCGTTCCCAACTGATTGGTAGCAAAAGGCCAAACTTTCCAATAATTCTGAGCTATCATTCTCCAGATCCCCGATATTCCCTGGTGACATGTAGTACATCCAAAACGAAAAGATGGAACAGTAATTAGTCACAATCTAGGAGTTTCTTGTTCTGTCCTTTTTTGGGTGGTGCTATAGACACACAGTTGATATCGTTTGATGTTCTCCCGCTGATAAAATTTCAGTGATGGAAATCCCCTCCAGTATCCACTCAGGCAGAACAGCTGCAGTGTCAGAGCGCAGATGCTGAGGTGCTGACGTCGTGGCATGTGTATATGAAGTTTTTGTTTCTTTTAATATTAATGGACATATTAATTTAAATATACAGTAATTATATATACAGACATAGTTATAGACTAATGAGATCTACATTATTATGTGCATGTATATATATATTTATATTATAATGTGTATGACATATATATATATATATAAAGTAAGAATATGATTGAATATGCATCACACTCTTGACCCTGACATGCAGCCTGGGCATCCCTGGGCTGCGCCAGGAACGCGCCAAAAAGGCGCAAGGTCAGCAGAGGATTCTGGAAGAGCATGCCAGGGCCCAAGGATGAGTCGAGCGAAATGGTGATTTCACCATGAATGCTGTGGAATTTGCCAAGATTTTACCAACATATGGAGAGTTCACCATGGAGAAGGGAAATTTCCCCAGCAACAAATAGTGAAAGTGTCAAGCCATGAGGGTTCCAAGCCCCAAATCCACTGGTGAATCTTCACTTTCCCCTATGAAATAGCATTTGTTTAATGGGAATATCACCCATGTTCAGAAACAAAAAAATACATCAGATATTCGGTGAAAACTATATCGCGCTATTTTTTCCTGGATATCCCCAGTATATCCCCATGAAAATCCCATGAAATATCTAGTAACTCCACGCTCAGGTCCGTGCTGTGGCGGAGCAACTGACTGTGCTGATGCACGAGAACCGCAAGTGCCCTGGCTGCAACTTTGGACCCGTGACTTGGTGGTTGAAGCTATCTTAAGCTGATGGAAAATCACCTGCAAATCGGAAAAATATTTGAAGAATGTCGTTTTTCCAATGGCATATATATATATATATACATGTGTGTGTGTGCGTGTGTGTTTGCCAGGAGGGACTCAGTTCTTATTGGAGATACACTCTGGTAATTTAACGTAGCTATTGAAAATCACAATTTTTAATGGGTAAATCCACTATAAATGGGCCATTTTCAATAGCTATGTTAGTTTACCAGAGGGTAGATCCCACAGAGGTTTGGATTCGCATTGCAACGGGTCCTTCAGAAACAGCACGGCCTTGGCGTCACTGGGGCAGGTTGACTGGCGCCATCCCTGCAAATCCCAGAGATTCGGAGGTGGGAAATTTGACAGATTTCCTCATTGGCTTGGCTAATGGGCTTGCAGTATAATGTCAACCCCGGATGAATAAACCATGGTTAATAGTGGTTAATAGTGGTTAATAAACCATAGATCCATGGTTTATTAACTAGGGGGGTACCCTTCCAATAGTCATAATATGATACTTTTTTATGGTACCTTCCCAATTAAACAATCTATAGGGGTTTATTAATCCAGGGTTGACATTACCTGGAATATCCTGGAACAAGTTCAGAAAAGACAAAGGTGTGGCCTGATTCCACAGTGAGTCACATGCCAAAAGCAGGGGAGGTCCTGGGACTCTGCCACTCTGCCAGGGCCACGAGACCAACAAACGCTCCTTTCGGACCACTCAGGAGCGGTTGGTGCGGTTGGGCGTTGTGGCATGTTTTCGCAGCCGAGCAGCTGATGGAGTTTGTTGTTTTAGGAAACACATGATGGGAAGGCTCTGAGATCAGCATTTTGAGATACAAAAGAAGAGTGCAAATAGCCGCTAAGCCCTGAAAGTTGAAGGGTCTCCCCATTTCATGGTCCATGTTATGGGGGATCTGCCTATTTTTCTGTGGCTTTAAAAGTCCTCAGTCAGGGCCTCCCCCCAGGGTAGCTACCGGTTGACCGTTGCAGGAGCTGGTTGATCAAAACTTCTCCTTGCGACGGTCCATTTCTCAGATGCAGAGTGAGTGGGGCTGCCTGGCCGACCGTGGGACCCCTGGGACTGTGGGACTTGCCATGTTTGGAGGTCCGGCAGTCGGGGTTCTGACCCATGACGGATCCATGGTGCTGCTATATATGGTAACATTTACCATCAATATACCCCCAATGTTAGCATATATACCATACATGGAGCATATGGGTGATAGCTTCATCGATTCCAAGATAATGGTGGAGTCGGTTGATGGTGGTTTAGGACGCACAAGAACCAACTTATCAACTTTGTGTTGCCAAGTGAATGATCCAAGTTGCGGAAAAATAGGTCGGTAAGTTGGGCAGCTGATTTCATCCCGATGGGACGTCCGTCCTAAGCGACATGTCGAAACAGCAGTGGCATAGTTTTTTTGTTCATTGCTGCTGAATCTCCCCAGTTTTTGATGGCTTGCGACCAGTGACACAGCAAAATGAATTAATTATATAATATTATATATACACATATATTTGTTGGTGATATAAATCATCCCACTAGACATTTATTGATAGTTAAATCGCGTTAATTTGTGTTAAATTCCTATTGATATCCCCCGTTTCCACAGGGATGAGCCCTCCAGGAGCAAAGGTGACGCCCAACCGCGGGAGCTCCATCTGCTGCGCGATCGCAACAACCAGCTGGAGAGATTTTGAGATGGTTTTGGCCATGGTCATTGCGGTTGACTTTAGGGAGACTATAGATATATAGACTATAGAATCTATAGATATCTATAGACTATAGATGATATATATATATAGATAACTATAGATGATATCTATAGATATCTATAGATGATACATGATGATATATAACAGCCTAGTAGCTGGTACCGAATGTTCGATATGTTTGGACCAACCTTAAATTTGGGGACAGGCCTTTCACCGTGGCGCAGGAGACGAAGTTGACTGAGCAAGAAGCCAGACACGCCAGTCACCTCCAGGAGATTGGTGAGAGAGTGAGTCAATTGGAGCAAGAGAGGGACAAGGAGAAGGAGAAGCGAAAAGCCTTGGAGGCGCTTTTCGTGCGCTTCGCAACGTTCGTTGGCGATGGGATATTTACATTTTTTCAATGTGACTTAAATTGGTAAAGTAAAATATACCATAATATACCATGCCCCAATTGGATCTTAAAATTATGCGATTTGCCAATTCAGGTCCTAGTGACCTAGTGTTGGTTGCCGGTGGATGATCTCCAAGCCATCCAAAGGTGATGTCTCCACTGTTCACCATTCATAGCTTGCGGCAGGCTGAGGCAGAGGCCGCACAAGGCACATGGTCGCCTCGATGGTCGTCCTTAAAATGAATATATATATATATATACAAATATATATGTATATATATACATTCAAATGAAGGTATAGTGATTTCTAATGGGATTGAATGGATCAGCAAACAGGATACATGGTGACCATGGGATATACAAGGATTTCATGGTGAATAGTGTGTTAATGACGATTTAATGGGCTTTAGTAATGATTTAGTGGGGATATAATGAGATATAAATGGGATGTATATCCAGTTACAGTACTGTATGATTTGGCTGTGTTTGAAAATGCTACACACCAATTTCAAACTAGAGGAAATAACGATAAACCATCATTTACGGTGGGTACCCATGGGTATCCTCTATATATACACATACATACATACATACATACATACAGACATACAGACATACAGACATACAGACATACAGACATACAGACATACAGACATACAGACATACAGACATACAGACATACAGACATACAGACATA
>Ga0126342_10020363_pt1 | contig 11156 bp, 15 predicted proteins | sample Cyp1metagenome_FD_92528 | JGI IMG/M metagenome (GOLD analysis project Ga0126342, IMG submission 92528) | Coral microbial communities from Lord Howe Island, Old Settlement Bay, Australia - Cyphastrea 1 metagenome | ecosystem: Host-associated > Invertebrates > Cnidaria > Coral ...
CCACGCCTGCCACGTGAAACGAAGGCACATGTCGCCAAGTGCCACGCCTGCCACGCAAAGTGCCGCGGCGTCACCGGCGACTAATCCCAGCCCAAGCGCGCCACCAGAGCAAGCCCAGTGCCATAAGTGCCACGCCTGCCGCGCAAAACGAAGGTGGTTGTCGTCAAGTGCCACTCGTGCCACGCAAAGTGTCGCCGTGTGTAAAAGATGGTCTGTGAAAGATGAAAGATGGTGTGTGAGAGCTGGTATGTGAAAGATGGTGTGTGAAAGATAGTGAAGATGATGGTGTGTGAGAGATGGTGTGTGAGAGATGGTGTGTGAAAGATGGTGTGTGAGTATCATTGTCACACACCATTTTTCGCACACAACTTGGTCATACACCATCTTTCACACACTATCTTTTACGGTATTCGTATCATGTAGTTCTGCTTTGGTCGTTTTGGCCCAAGTAGAAATTGCAGTTACTTTGGACGCGGTCATCTGATCATGTATTTCCGGCGTGTTTAACTACCGTCTTCTTCGCAGGTTTAACTATCGGCATCATGAGGGTCAGCAATGCAACACAGGAGATCTGGGCACACTTCATTCCGCCAATTGCAGGTCCGCAGTGATGCCGCATGTCAGTGCCTAGCTCGAACTCCTTTCATGTTTTGTGGCGTTTTACATTTTCTTACCACAGCAATGAACGTTTCGTTTTGTGTAGCCACAGTTGTAAGTGAAATGCTTCGCGGCCAGGTACTTTTCCGATTTCAAATGCCAAGCAGATGACATTGGAGCGCTGGCGCAAAAAAAAATCCGCAGAGATGCCGCATGCCAGTGCCTAGCTTGGACTTGGTTCATGTTGTGTGCCAGTTTACATTTACACACCATCTTTTACACACTGCCACAGACCATCTTTCACACATCATCTTTCACACACAACTTTGTCACACGCTCTCTTTCACACACACACACCACTTTCACACAGGCAATCTTTCACACACAACTTTGTCACACACACACACACCATCTTTCTTTGTCACACGCCATCTTTCACACACAACTTTGTCACACACACACACGCCATCTTTCTTTGTCACACACCAACTTTCACATGCAACTTTGTCATACACAACCTCCACCACCTCCTTCGTCTTTCCTTCCTTCCCCGTCCCTGCTACAACATTTCTTGCTCATTATTGGAAGAAGTTGACTTGTGGGGTTATCCAGTCCTTTAATTATTGGACATTTAAGCAACCATGACCATAAGCATTGAGTTGTCTCAAAACATGCAATCCTTATTTAGCCATACTTACTTCCCCTACCCTGTGGTAATCAGTTCCATGGTTGCTGGAAAAAACATGGAATTTATATATTGATGATCTTGTCATTTCAATACATTCCTTTGGGAGATTTCTCATCGCCATGCTTGATTACCGGAGACTATACGGGTTGGATATGACACTACAATAAACGGTCTCGGTTCTATAACTCTAATGTCCCGATTATCATGACAAAAAAAGGATATGTGTTGGATGACCAATATAATTAAGATATAAACTAATATGAAACAAGATGCAGCCCACGAACCCGATTGCAATCACGTAGAACACTTTTGTGAAACAAGTTATTTGAAGAGTCTTGTACATTTTTCCCCTGTTACTGTACCAGTGCACTGTAGACTGTGGAATGCGGAAGAGGGAGGAGTGTAGAGTGTAAAGTGTGGAGTGTAAAGTGTGGAGTGAAAAGTTTAAAGTGTCGAGTGTAGAGAGCAGAGTGTAAAGGTCAAAGTGTAAAGTGTGGGGTGTGGAGTGTAAAGTGTAGAGTGTGGAGTGCGGAGTGTAAAGTGTGCAGTGTAAAGTGTGGAGGGTGGAGTGTAGAGTGTGGAGTGTAAAGGGTAGAGTGTAAAGTGTGGAGTGTGGAGTGTAAAGTGTAGAGTGTGGAGTGTAGAATGTGGAGTGTAAAGTGTGGAGTGAAAAGTGTAAAGTGTCGAGTGTAGAGAGCAGAGTGTAAAGGTCAAAGTGTAAAGTGTGGGGTGTGGAGTGCAAAGTGTAGAGTGTAGAGTGTGGAGTGCGGAGTGTAAAGTGTGCAGTGTAAAGTGTGGAGGGTGGGGTGTAGAGTGTGGAGTGTAAAGGGTAGAGTGTAAAGTGTGGAGTGTGGAGTGTAAAGTGTAGAGTGTGGAGTGTAGAGTGTGGAGTGTAAAGTGTGCAGTGTAAAGTGGAGTGTAAAGTGTAGAGTGTGGAGTGCACAGGGTAAAGTGGAGTGTGGCCTGTAAAGTGTGGAGTGTAAAGTGTAAAGTGTAAAGTGTGGAGTGTAAAGAGTGGAGTGTAAAGCGTAGAGTGAAAAGGTCAAAGTGTAAAGTGTGGAGTGTAAAGTGTAGAGTGTGAAGTGTGGCGTGTAAAGTGTGGAGTGTGGACTGTAGAGTGTGGAGTGTAGAGTATAAAGTGTGGAGTGTAAAGTGTAAAGTGTAGATTGTGGAGTGTAGAGAGTACAGTTTGGAGTGTGGAGTGTCATCACATGTCACAACATGCTAGGCCTGCCACGGCTTTTGCACATTGTCACCACTTGACGCCACCCTGACAATTGTATTCGCAAAAACACGCAACGCGACACGTCTGAAGTGCTGCGCCTGCCACGCAAGTGCAACCCAATCTTCTGGTAAAGACACAGAAGTATTGCGCCTACCACACAAAACGACTTTCGACACGTTTGCAGACACGTGCGAATATCACCAAGCGCCACGCCTGCCACGCAAAACGACATGACAACCTGCGTGGAAAGCTTCGAAAAGGAAAGGTTTTCCATAGACACGACGACGGCAGAAGAAAAGCAGAGAATCGAGACTAAACATGTAGGAGCCTGAAAACGAGCATTTTGCGAGACCTCCTCCAATTTTCATACTTTGCATCTTCAAAATCGATGTTTTCCTACGAATTTTCTCATGAACATTCATGAACCTCAAAATTTGCTACCTCAAAATCCATGTTTCGCGCGAGGCTTCCGTCAATTTTCATCACATCTCACACAAAATGCCATGCCGGCCACGCAATTTGCACCTTGTCGCCACTTGACGCAGCCCTGGCAATGGTATTCGCAAAAAACACGCAACGCGACACGTCTGAAGTGCTCCGCCTGTCACGCAAAATGATGATGGAGGTCGCCAAAGTGCTGCACCTGCCACGAAAAATGCAATGCAACTTCTGAAAACGTCGCAAAAAAAAATTGCGCCTGCCACACAAAACGATTTTCGACGCGTTACGAAACACGTCTGAATGTCACGAAGTGCCACGCCTGCCACGCGAAACGAGGCTACGCGGCATTGGAAACCTCCAACAGTGACCACTTTTGCACAACTCGCCATAGGCACGGCCATACGGCCCTCACGCGACCGCCCGCGAACGGTTGCGAACGGTTGCGCAACGTCTGGCGAACATAGCCTCAACCCCCAGACCCCCAGAGTGAAACGGGAACCCTTGCTACGCATTCGGGAAAAATATTGGGATATGATGAATTGTTTGGGAAACATCTTCCCCCAAACATTACATACAAGTACAGTGTTTAAGAGCAGACTGCAATAAGAACTTCAGGGGCTGGATTGCTGGATAAACCTTTCTGTCAGCTAGTTGAAAAAAGAAAGAACCCTAGGGTACCCTGGAATTTTAGCCACTGGGTCTTATTCCTCTTTAATGGGCATCAGTATACCAAACACTGGTTATTAGCAGCTATTTCCCAAAAGAAAGATTCTGTACCGCAGAACTTCCACGCCGATGACAAACATGGTGCGAGATCCGAACGCTTACATGGTCACCAAGGCTGACGTTGAGAGCTTCAGCCAGACACCAGCCGGACTCACTGAAGGTCATTTCACGCGCCCAAATCAAAAACAAACTTTCAGGACCTAAGAAGTTTTTTCTTCCCCCCGCCTCCTTTGCAACCTATACCGCGCCAAAATAAACTTTCAAGCCCTGGCATGATGGAATATCTGGCCTATAGTTCTGTTTGGAATGCCTGCACCTAAAAAAAATGTTCGGGACCTCTTTTTTTCATCCCCCCGCCTCCTTGGCAAATTAATACCACGCCAAAATGAATCGGCAAAACCCTCATCATATGAACCCGTTAAGAATTAACCCATTAAGAACTTGAGGGTACCCTCGCTCATAATTCCCATATTTTCCACCAGCACTTAAGAATCCCATGGGTAGGCTGGAAAATTCTTTCCATCGGTTCTAATCTAACGGTTCCGCTGTACCAAATCTCGAAATGAATAGATCCAATACCTGCAGTTTCTGTGTGGTATTCAAGGTTAGCGAGACAGCATTACCCTCTGGAAATTTAACATAGCTATTGAAAATAGCCATTTATAGCTGATTTTCCCATTAAAAATTGTGATTTTCCATAGCTATGTGGCAGTTTACCAGAGGGTAATTCTTTCCACTGATTCCGGAGGCCATAATGGAATAGCCCTATGAATGGTGATGTGACCCTGCACCAAGATGGAAATATCATCCTTTTGATCGTGGCGTACATGATAGATGGTTATCTGGATAGATATTGAAATATCGCTGGGATATGTATAAATATATATACACATATGTGTATATATATATATATATATATATTAGATTCTATTAAATACATTGTATTGTATACATTTATACATTGTATTATATTCTATTATATTAAATACATATATATATATATATATATATACGTATTGCGAAAAAATCAAATGCTACAAAACAATATGGCAATCCATGGGTTTCTTCGAAAAATGATCTACTGGGTGGTATCCCTTTGTGATTTGGCTCCCGAAATTGTCGTGGCACACCGAGAGCGCATCGTACCATTTCTCGCGTAGATTTTTTGATCACGGTACATTTCTCGTGAAAATACGGCCAAAAATATCATGGTTTGTTGTTCTTTCTGTGAAAAAACTATTCTAGAAGGTACGGAGGCATTTTCACACCCATATGGCCATGGGAGATATCCACCATCATTGGTTCAATTGTTTTTTGATAGTTCTCTTTCAACAAATGGATATTACGGTGGCCCCACTGAGAGAAACGTTCGTTATTGACACCAACCCTCGTAAATTCAGCTAAACCACACTTTACCCTGGTCATCAATCCCCTATGACCTAGCGGGCAGTGTAATCGCGGTGAACTCCCACATGACCCCGATTTCTTTGACAGATTTTCACGAAACTAAAATTATCAATATAACCATTTGGTATCAGCAAATGTTTCATTACAATAAAAAAACAATGTAATGTGGGTAAAACAATGTCATAAACCATCCCCCAGCCATCAACATTTTTTAGAGGGGGTATGGTTACCATTCCCAGTCATGGGTGGTTTATGGCATTGTTTCATCCACATTATTCATTAATTCCCATGACTATACCATGGTTAGTCATTTACTATATCGTATCCCATTAATATCCCATTCATATACCATTGATATTGCTTGACCATTAGTATACCACTAATATTCCCCATATTAACCACTATTAACATCTATTAACCACTATAAACTACTATGAACATCTATCAACCAATATTAACATTATTATTAACCACTTTATAGGTGTTATCAGCCGCTATCATCATGATTATGATCATTATTATCCCAGAATAAACATATTAGATATGATTAGCATCCCATTACTATACCATTAACCATGTGTCAAAAAACAATGTCATAAACCATCCCCAGTCATCACCATAGATAGGTGGTATGGTTGCCATTCCCAGTCATGGGTGGTTTATTATTGTTTTAACCACAATAATCTGGGTAAATTACAATAATTCACTAACCTGAATCTTGCTGCCATTTGGAGATCATTTCCCTTATTAACCATAGTTCCAGGGCCCGGTCGCAGTGAGGTCGTTATAATTTACCTTGAATAATTACTTACTGGTGCTTAGTAGGGAATGGATGGGAATGGATGGGAATGGATGGGAATGGGGGAATGGGATTATTATTACTAGTGATTATGGATCATTCCCTCATTCCCTGCTAAGCACCAGTAAGTAATTTACCTTGAATAATTAATTCTCGTTGTCCTCAAATCACCATGCATTTTTGCCTCCAGAGTGAAGTCCTCGAGGCAGGGCCAGGCTTCGCAAACCTCACGTCGAACAGTTTTTTTGTGACACCAACAATCAATGGACTGGTTGAATGGGAAATTTATCCATTGATTTATAAGAAAATAGTTTATCCATAGGTTCAATGGGAAATGTTTGATTTGGGTTCATGATTTTCCAACAATTTAAGGATTTGTTTACAGGAAAACCCTATATTTCATTGCAAAATCAATGGTTTCCGGTGTCGATTTTCCCTTAAACAAATCCATGGAAACAACAGAATCCAAAGAAAAACTGATAATGACCCAGAAACAAAATTAATCCAGAGAAAATTGCAAAATTCATAATAAATAATGGTAAATGATTAATGGTACTTGTGACTATAACTGATTGGTGGTTTCAGCCCCTCTGAAAAATATTAGTAAGTTGGGATTATGGTTCCCGATATATGGACAAAAATAAATGTTCCAAACAACCAACCAGTTAATGGTAACGGTGACAATAATCACTGATTCAAATGATAATTATGGTACTACAAACGGATTTAAAGAAACATAAACTGATGATGATGCCAATAATTTTGTAATTATTATCATCGTTTCAATTGTTAATGGTAAATGGTAAATACATGAAATTACCATAGTAAGCTTAATCTAATGTAATCTAAATGATTCCAAGAATAGTTTATGTCAAAGAACCAAATAATTGTAACTGATAATGGTACATATTGATAAGGATGGTTGAGAGCCTCCCAACTGCATGATGGTGACTGGTTGGTGTTTTTGATGTTATAGTTTTTTTTTACTTCCATCCACACCTGGGAGAATGATGCCCAAATTTTCTGTTCTTGGCATGTGGTGACACCACCAATCATGAGCACTTTGGAATAGTTTCAATTTTACATTGAGCAGTTTCATCCATATGGCAGCGGCTCACAATGTACCCCACAGCAGGGTCACAGAAATCCGTCAAAACACAATTGGATTGCCTTAACATGAAAAATATGAAGTACCAGCAACAGGAACACTTAGATTCAAAACTAGTTTTCATAAGTAGTCAGTTTCCATCGATTCCATTGATGGTTCGTTTCCATAGTAAATGTGATTGATGATAACTTCCAGTAACAATTACAGTGACCCCATTGGTCATTAACAAACGATTTCTTGCGTATTATGTCCCTTTTATGTCCCTATTTCTTCCCTATTATGTCCCTATTATGTCCCTATTTCTTCCCTATTATTTCCCTATTATTTCCCTATTGGTTCCCTATTGTTTCCCTATTATTTCCCTATTGTTTGCCTATTATTTCCTCATTTCCCTATAATTTCCCTATTGTGTCCCTATTATGTCCCTATTATTTACGTATTATTTCCCTGCTATTTCCATCTATTTCCTTATTATTTCCCTATTATTTCAATATAATTTCCCTACTATTTCCCCTGTTGTTTCCCTATTATCTCGCTATTATTCCCCTATTATTTCCCTACCAGAGGTACCGCACAAGGCGGTGGCGGAAGTTTCAAAAATAGGAAACCTATAGGAGCGGTTGGTTGTTGTGAATCACGGATGGCAAAGCGAATCCACTGATGGACCGAAAGGTGGTTGGAGTTCTGTTTTCTGCAGTGGTTGCAGTGGTCACCTCAACACAACTGCTGGATGTAGCGTGGTGTAGCGCAGTTGCAGTTGTAGTAGTAGGTGTAGTTGTAGTTGTAGTGGGGTTGTAGTTGTAAGTTGTAGTTGTAAGTTGTAGTTGTAAGTTGTAGTTGTAATGTAGTCTAATTAGTGTAGTGTAGTTGCAGTTGCAGTTGTAGTTGTGGTGTAATTAGTGTGGTGTAATTAGTGTAGTGTATTGTAGTGTACTGTAGTGTAGCTGTAAGTGTAGTTGTAGCTGCGGTGGCGGTAGGAGTAAGAGTGGGAGTAGGAGTAGTAGGAGGAGTAGGAGTAGGAGTAGTCGTAGGAGTAGGAGGAGTAGTAGTAGGAGTAGGAGTAGGAGTAGGAGTAGGAGTAGTAGTAGTAGTAGTAGTAGTCGTAGTAGGAGTAGTAGTAGTAGTCGTAGTAGTAGTAGTAGGAGTAGTAGGAGTAGTAGTAGTAGTAATAATAGTAGGAGTAGGAGTAGCAGGAGTAGCAGAAGTAGTAGTAGTAGTAGTTGTTGTTGTGGTGGTAGTAGTAGTAGTCGTCGTCGTAGTAGTAGCAGTAGTAGTACTAGTACTAGTAGTAGTACTACTACTACTACTACTACTAGTAGTAGTAGTAGTACTACTAGTAGTAGTAGTAGTCGTAGTAGGAGTAGTAGTAGTAGTCGTAGTAGTAGTCGTAGTAGTAGTAGTAGGAGTAGGAGTAGGAGTAGTAGGAGGAGTAGTAGTAGTAGTGGCAGTGGTAGTGGTAGTAGTGGTAGTAGTGGTAGTAGTGGTAGTGGTTGTTGTTGTTGTTGCTGTTGTAGTAGTTGTAGTTGTAGTAGTTGTAGTAGTTGTAGTAGTTGTAGTAGTTGTAGTAGTTGTAGTAGTTGTAGTAGTTGTAGTATAGTTAGTCTTTTGTAATGTAGCGTAGTATATTTGTACTTGTAGTTGTAGTAGTAGTGTAGTGTAGTGGTTGTAGTAGTAGTGTAGTGCAGTGGTACTAGTAGTTGAAGTTGCAGTTGTAGTTGCCTATCTGCAAGCTTGAAAGCGAAGCTATTCTGCAAGACTTCCTTAGTTTTTGAACTTGACAACATCAAAAACGAAGCAATTCTGCGAGACTTCCTTCAAAAATGGAAAGTTGTTGAGTGCAGAGCTGACAGCCTCGTACGGTTTTGCGATTTTTCCACTCCACCTGTCTAAAGTATTGCGCCTGCCACGAAAAAGTGAAGCCAGGTCATACGAAGTGCTGCACCTGTCACGCAAGATCATCTTCCCAAAACTGAAGATCTGATGCGCAAAATGCAACCCCTCTCAAGAAATCAGCGCACGGACCTCCTAACATCTCTGATGGTCATGTCTCTTGCACCGCGCCTGCCACGGAAAATGTATCTTTGCAGATCCTCTTCAAATGTCCCACGCCTGCCATCGTTCCCTGTTTCCCTATTATTTCCCTTTTACTTCCCTATTATTTCCCTATTAGGTCCCTTATTATTTGCCTATTATGTCCCAATTATTTCCCTATTATTTCCTTATTATGTCCCTACTGTTTCCCCATTATTTCCCTATTATTTCCTTATTTCTTCATCATTCTATGGCAATCCCTATTTTTTTGATGGAGGACCCCCAACTTTCTATGCCCTAACCCCGAAGTTTTAAGCATGTTGGCAGTTAAATCCCAAAGTGTTCAAACGGGGCCATGTCTGAGAGCAGGATACCCCAGAATTTGAGACTTCAAAACTGTACAGTCACAACCACACTGGCAGTTTTGGGGCATCTCCCCTTTTCAGACAAACCCAAAACACACCAAAACCATATATACTGTCGGTTGTCTAAACACCATCAGATTCCGATTTGTATCCCCATTACATCCACAGAAAACCACTATATGCATTGGTGAAAGCCTTTTGGATGGTAACTCCTTACATGGGCCATAATCAAGCAGGGCAGGTTATAAATCATATAGAAGTCCCCATGAATATCCCACGAAATCCCCTTTGCGGTCAATTCCCTACTATTAATGGATATGAGTGGAATTATGGCCATCAATATGGAAAAACTGCAAAGACCCTTTCTTTGAAAAAATGGTTAGACCATCAATTTATCACTGATATCGACATGCTTGATATTGCTTCATGCTAAAAACAGCAATGGTTTATATAAATCGTGCTTATATGTGCTTATTACCATATATTACCATGTTTATAAATCCTATTTTTGAAAAAAAAACAGAAACCTTATAAACCCCATAAATCCTATTATCTTTATAAATCCAAAAAAAAGCTTGTAAAAATTGAACTGTGAATGTTCACCCCAAAAACAAAAAACACCAGCAAAAGCGCGGCTGCAGCTTGTAATACGAGCATTCTTGAGCCAAAGGTATTGGCATAACGTCATGATGATGTGTTGACCCGACAGGAAGGATATCATACTACTTTACATATGAAAGAATGGGTATGGTGAACCTCCATTTCTTTCAAGTATAAATCCGGTGCCGCACCTCCTCGTAGCGCTGTTGCTTCTGCAGCGCCAACAGCTCCGCGGGAGACAAACGGCACCTGAGCGATGGAAAAGATGAAAAAGGTCGGAAAACAGGGGGAAAAACATAGAAAAACCATAGGAAAAGCCATAGAAACTGATGATTAAATATGATGAAGTCTGATTAGGTGCTTCTCATTTTCTTAGCAACATGTCCTTTCAAGATGGTTTCAAGACCTTTCAGAGTAAAGATGCATGGTAACTTAGGATGAGAAACTGAGTTCTAGAACAACATTGCAGTGGGAACAAAAAATCAGCCAAGTGATCGCAGTGAGTCAGGTTAACTAATGAATTGCGATAAGTAAGAAACATTGGATTTGAGTTGGAGGACAGGGAGTTAAGACCTGTAAGATCTTGAAGAGAGGGAGCAAGAAACAAAAAAAATGGACTTGCCAAAACTGCTGGACCCTGCTCCTAGTCATCACTGGGTTATTTCCTCCCATTTACAGCAACTAAACTGATTCTAGTAGATAGCCATTCATACATAGATACGTTTTTTTAATGGTGGTATTTCATGGCATAGAACCATATCAAAATGGTGTGAACCATCAATACCACCATAAAAACAGAATACATAAAATATCAAAAAACAGCTAAATTACGTGGAAAACTGGGGCCCTGGCGTCCCTCTCTCCATTTTTTAATGCGGCCAAGCAACGAAGCGGAGAAACCTGTGGCTTGGCCAATGAAGTGTTTCACAACCTCGTCCGCGCACTGCTAAGCCCATCTTTTTTGGACACACTGAGATGATCTTAGATCCTTTGTGTGGCTATATATATATACGTACATATGTACATGTATATATGTATATATAATATGTGATTTTCCACACTTGTTCATACCGATGTCCTTGATGTGAGATGCCTGCAACTTCAGTGTTCATGTCCCGTGACTTCCCGATCAAGTCCATGGGAGGGTGCGGAAGCGGAACCGTTGGACG
>Ga0126342_10020364_pt1 | contig 11155 bp, 8 predicted proteins | sample Cyp1metagenome_FD_92528 | JGI IMG/M metagenome (GOLD analysis project Ga0126342, IMG submission 92528) | Coral microbial communities from Lord Howe Island, Old Settlement Bay, Australia - Cyphastrea 1 metagenome | ecosystem: Host-associated > Invertebrates > Cnidaria > Coral ...
ATTGCGCCTGCCAGGAAATAGTGATGCCAGGTCATACGAAGTGCTGCACCTGTCACGCAAAATCATCTTCCCAAAACTGAAGATCTGATGCTCCAAAATGCAACCTCTCTCAGGGAAACAGCCCGGACCTCCTGACATCTCTGATGAACATGTCTCTTGTACTGGGCCTGCCACGCGAAATGCATCTTTCCACATCCTCTTCAAATGCCCCACACCTGCCATCGTTTTTGGAAATGCTACAAAATCCTCACGTTTTGCTCACTTCTGACAAGGTGCACAATCCCTTGCTGAACCCGTCAGTTTTTACACTTTTGACTTCGAAATGTGCTTCGCGCCACAATGGTGTTCACTTTTTCGACATCTCAACTTCCAAAAGTGGTCCCAACATGAGGTGTTATAGGTGTTATGTACATTTTGACTTCCAAATGTGCTTCGCGCTACAACGGCGTGCAACTGTTCATCTCTCATCTGGCCAGGTGGCTCCGCACCCGCTTTAGCGAGCGAGCCTACTTTTCGAACCTCCGGGGCCACAAATCATTGGAAAAACACAGTGTTTCGCGACTTTGCTACCTTTTCGCGCACCTGCATCTTCTTTCTTCTGACTCTTTCTCTTCTCTGATCTTCTCTCCTTGCTCTTCTCTTCTCTGACTCTTCCCACTTTCCATCTGTCCATACTGTCGGAAGTTTGACTTCTAAATTTCCTTCGATGAGACACGTATGACCTCCAACGATAGAATTGCAAGGGATTCAGGATTTTAATCCGTATGGGTTTTTCAGCCGCCTCCACCTCTGAAAACGATTGGACAATATATACACTTCAAAATACTTCAAATGCTGTATAAGTGCATGATATTAGGTATACGGTATGTATAATTATGTATAATTATGTATATCTATATATATATGTATATATTATATTATATCTGTAATTATCTGTAGTCACACTGCACACATTATGTATTTGTGTGTCTTTGTGATATGCATGGTAGCCAAACATGGCTGGCTGGAAAGCCCACTATTTATAAATGGATATTTCCATGGTGATTTTTCCAGCCAGCCGGCCGAGATTGGAGGCAACCCTAAAAAACATCAAACATCTGCATGCTGATTATTTATGAAGCGCGTTGGAGCTGGATAACCCCATCCAATTGAAGTTCTCCATGGATATCAGCCATAAACCCCCTAACCATCCCTAACCTACAGAAGTAAACCATCATCGCCAGGGGGCCCCACCTTGGGTTACACCCGTCCCCGTGGCCTTCAAGTCCAAGGGCGCCCCCGTCATGGGACAACGGCCTCCACTTCGGCGGTGCCACTTCTCCAGCCAGCGACGGCTGAAGGCCACCGGGTACTGAGCACTATGACTGGCAGGGATGTGCACAGGATCCATCATGAGCCTCAGAGGCTGCACTGCACCCGGCTGTGCCGAAGATCTGTTGACATCTGACACTTTCAAGCCTTAATGAATTTTGGGTGCCAATGACAACTGTCATTGAAATGTGAGTTCAAAGGACTGACCCAAGACAGCTGTAAAATCATCCCTGTGTATACATGATGTTCATGATGTTCAGTAACCATGCTTAGTGAAAACATGGTTGTTACAAAAGAACACACCCATTTTTTTTGTCAAAACTCACCCTCAGCGGTGGTTTAATGGGGTCTCCCTGCTCAAAAACATCTGGAGCTTGTTGACATCGAGGCGTTCGGGTACTTCATGATGTTTGTAAAAGTTAAGACAGCATAGGATCACCAAAAAGTCATTAAAGCAGCCAACACACATGAAGGGATGTCCACTTCTATGGCCAAAACTCAACCTTTAACGCTGGAATTGGCTTCTTCACACTCTTGAATCAAGTCAGTTTGGTAAAGGTTGGTGGTTTCGGCCCCACCACAATGCATTCCCCGGCCCATGTCTATGGCTGAAAACAAACATTTGAAACATTTTGACGTCACCATTGCCCAATATTGATTAGATTTGATTAGATTATATATTATATCAATTCATACTATATACGTCTATATACTATCTTTATTATAGGATATATTATTGTATAATGTATAATAATTAAAATAATGTGCATATATATATACTCATATCATATCCTCAGTCTATCCCCATTTTAGACGCTTATATAATTAGATCCCATAGTTTTGCTGAACCAACCACCACTTGATTCACGGCGGTCGCAAGCAACACCCCAGAGATGCCACAGCGCAGGTTGCCGGGTGCAGCCAGCAGGGGCCCAGCTGCACCCTGCTGCTCTGGCGCAGAATGGTTTCCTGCGATGATGGCCCTGTTGCCATGGCTTAAGAGCAAGGGAAACGATGGTTAGTGCTGGAAAATAGTGGGTCATAGTGGATCTATATAGATATTTATGGCTAATACTGGTCAATAAACGTTCATAATTGGATAACAAGAAGATATGTCCGATTCATGTGGCAATTTGGGCAAGGGCTTCACGTATGAATTTGATTCATACTGATTCTATATAGTTTCATTGTTTTATCATGATCGATATGTTCACATATTCTATCGTATTCTCATCCCTTTCCAATACCCATCCAGCATTCATCGTGTTTTTTTGTCACCTTCCCTGCCTGCTTCCAGGGGCCAAGGGCTGATGGTCACCATCTCTGGCGGAGCATCTTGCCAAGTGTCCCAGCAATCCCCGCAATACCACAGACCCTCGAAGTAGCCCTCGCCGAACCTTGGGACGAGCGGATTTTTCGAAGCGAGCACAGAAAGCGGCTATGGATGCAGCCTTTAGCGCGAGATATTAAGTTACTGCGTGGAGATATCTACAAATATAATAATATATACATATATATATATATATATAAATATAATCATTCATTATCATTACATAGAGATATACAAGTGCAATCAAATGTACACTGTACACTGTACACATTCCATTATGTTCACAGACCTGGAGCCATAACGAACTACACAACAAAATTTGCCTACTAAAAATTATAGGCCTTAAGTCTCTATCTGTTGCAGTTCCCCCGGTTCCCCCAAATGGTCAACATCATTGGTTGTGTAAAAATGATGGCTTCAGGATGCTTAAGAAATAAAATCAACTCAGAAACAATTACCACCTTTCACCTCCATTATTCATTATTCATCATTCTTCAACAGTCATCACTCTCCCTCGCCCACTTGCTGGGATGGCATAGCGACCACCCAAAGAGATAGAAAATTCAAGTCCAAATAATGCAAACTACCACGACAATAAGGGTATGAATTAGAACCTCTTCCTCTTCCACATCTTCTTATATATAAATGTAAAAGGCTTACACAATGCATTGTATATGAAAATACATACATACATTCCGTTCCGTTCCGTTCTGTTCCAGTCCATTACATACATGTACACACACACATATATATATATATATATATTTCATAATTATTATCATCATCATTATATAATTATATATTATATATTACTATATATTATATGCTATTCTCTGCATTTATATACACTTATATGTACAGTACTACTTGCTCACATTCACACCTCAGCCCAGTAGCTGCCCCTCCTCGCTCCGTTGCCCGCACTCGTGGCAGGGCCGTCCCTCCTCTGGCGGCTTGGGCAGCTCCTGCAGGCGCCACGCCACATCCACCAGGCCCGGCAGGCTGCTGTCGCCCTCCTCGTCGCTGCTGTCGCCCTGGGACAGTTCCGTGCAGCTCACGTAGAAACCTGAAGCGCTTGGAAGTATGGATCGTCAGTCACGGATCTTACTGTCAGTGGTTGGTAAATCATGGTAAATCCATGGAATCCATGGTCCATGGATAGTAAGTGGCAATGGGAGGGGGATGAAGTTTTCAGTTTTCAGGATCATTGGAGTGCCGGGAAAATCGACCGGAAAACTCCATCTGTCATGGGAAAAACCATGGTTTCCTGAAGATGTTTCCCTTAACCAAGCCATTGACAGGATTGTTCAGATGTTTAGGGTGGTTCAGTATGATCTGGTAACTGTTTTTGTCTGTCAATTGGTGTAACGGAACATCTTAAAAATCTTAAAAGGAACCATCTTAATATCTACTAGGATAAAATGATGAATTCAATGAATTTCAATGATATGTTTCAAAAGAGATGTAGTTAAAGTGATGAAAATTATATCAAACAGGTTCAACTTAAATGGTGAAGTACCTTTGGAATGTTGAGAAATCTTGTCTCTCTAGAACTTCCAGTCGTTGAGAGATTTGAAAACCTATATGCAAATCGCCAAGAAGCCCAACTGGTAAAGGGCATCCACACCTTGTTGGGTGAAGGCACCCCAGCGTTGCAGTTCCCCTGTGAAATCGAAGCTTTGATCATGCGCCAGGCGATCCAGAACTATCTCCAGTTGCCCTAGGCCATGACATGTGGATGGGTCAAATCGCTCCAACCGGCTCCCGATTCAGGAAACGTATGGAAATGTATGACGGACTATGGATACCATGGATACAACCAGGACTCCTTAGCTCCTTGAAAATCATCCAACTTTTTGACATCGACGAACTCAGCGGTGCTTTCTGCTGACAAGCTTTCCGTCACGGAAAATGATGGCCCTCATGATCTTGCACTTAACCGCCAGAATAGTTACCGGTGACACTCAAATGTAAGGAGCCAACAAGCGTTTGGCGGTTTGTTTCCAACTGACAACACCATGTGCTCCCCCAAAAACGAGTGGCATCCAATGGCACAAAGGTTCACGTGGTCTGTGCAGATCTCAGAATCTAAATTCATAAAGGTTTGTCTGAAACTGGGGGAAACCCTAAATATCTCCACATCACCCACTAATTAATATATATAATAAATATAAATCAATTGGGAGATTATTATATATGGGTTCTCCATATAATTATACCCCCACTGAATTATTATATTAATTTATCTACATATACCGTATCCTAAGTTAATTAGAGTTAATCAAAATTACCGATTCAGAATCGACTGGAATTGGCGGGCACTTGGAGGATCATCCCACTTAGTGATCAATATCGCCAGTTAGTAAGTCACCGATTCAAGGGGTTATCCCATTAATAGATGGCTTGTATCAAAGCCACATCAGCAGCGTTCAAAATCCCGGAAAATTCCATTTATCCTGGTTGGTTTATAATGTTATAAATTGTTATTAATGGTTTATAGGCTTATAGGGATTCCCCCTTCTTGGATTATTATAAATGATCCAAGAAATATATGAAAGGTATGATCCGCGAACTGATCATCAACCAGCAGGGCTAGATCGCAGCCCTAAAATGTCCAGGCTCCACTCGCTGGAGCCGCCGTTGCGGCACCTGCATTTGCTGCCAGAAGTGCCAGCGCCAACAAGGCCTGGAGAAACTCTGGTCAAAGCCATTTTTCTGGTCAAAACCAGTGGAGGCTTAGTGACTTAGTGGATTTCACGGGATTCTCATGGATCAACGGATTGTTTTTTTTTTTGGGTGGAAAATCTTAGAAACTATGTCTGTCAGCATCAAAAAATCATGGTCTCCTGAGTCTCCTGTAGCTTTTCCCTTCAATCAATACTGGGATAATAAAGCCTGGAGACCCAGAAGTCGATGGACCTGCACAAAACCTCCGGCCAGTCAGTCTAGTATAAGCTCGTCTTTTTGAGGGCATATAACACTTAATCACACTTAAAACTTAAACATGTATATATTATAAATAATTATATATATAATATATATAATCATATGATCATAAAGAAAAAATAAGAACAACATCAGCCAACAAGGGTCAGACTGTGCATTGTTCAAGTGTCCTTGTTCACGGTATCGCCACGCTTGCTGGCACGCAGCAGCCACTCAGCCGACAATGGCTTCATGGAATCAGCCAGAAACGGACTGCCATCAAACCCCTGAGACGTGGGCCGGGGGCCCCTGAGATGGGGGGCAGTTGGCGGGTAGAATTATGGTTTAAAGGGTTAATGATGGCTTATAGTTTATGATGGTTTATGGATGTTTATGGTTTAAAAAATGTATCATGATGTATCTATATAGTTGGAGAGTTTATCAACGGCTCATGACTAGTGGGCACCGGTGAAGTCACTTTTGAAGGGCCTCTGCGATACACTGCATGGCGTCTGATACAATGTACGCCGGCTAGGAGGACTTTAAAGGAGGAACTTTAAAGATCTTTAAAGGAGGAAAACGTGGAAACAATCGCCATTAGCCCACAATATCAAGCTACGAGTAGTTTTGGTGCTGCTGCTCCGTTTTGCAGACATGGTTATATCACATCCATGGATAGACAATGCAACGCAGGTATCTAACGACAGCCGAGCAACCGCATGCACCAACAACCAACTGAAGGTGCGACACAGCATTCGCAGAACCTTCGCACTCTCCTTGTTGCCAGCATCCTGGGGATCACGACTCTGGATTTTCACCAACTGATGTGTGCTGTTTTCTCCCGAATCATTAATGGAAACCGGTCAAAGTTGGGAACCCAAAAAACAAACATGGTGAACTCAAAAATAACCTGGTAATTACCGTAGTTCGGAGCTTGACACTTGCACCATTTCTGACCCATCTGCGCCTCAATAAGTTTGCGCCCAAAGGGTGCGATGAAGCGGAAACCCAGGCGCATGAAATCCAACGCCCTGGTCAAGGTGATTTCACAGCGGAAGATCCGCAGATTTGGCGAGATGAGATCTAGATGCCTAAAATAGGTATTTGAGTGAAGGCTGGAAATTCATGACAATAAATGACAATTATACATATGAACAAATTGTACCAACAATTTCTGCGTTGGAGCCCTGAACTTGAACTGTTGAGATCTTCTGATCAAGTGCCTGCACAACAAGATTCACACTTGATGGAAAAGCCTTGAAAAACTTCATTCCGTCATGGCCAATCTAGATAGCCTCTTGTGATTTGACAGTTTGCTGTGGAACATTGCCCATTTACTTCGATGGTTTTTTTCGGTACCTATGTCAAATCACCAAAGGGATCCAAAAGCACCCATTGATCTGGTTGCCTGGGCACACCAGATCGAGGTGAGGCCCAGCAGTTTTTTGAGCTAGCTGGTTCAGAACTCCATGACCATCCATTAAACTATTAACAGTAGTATAGTGTATTCCCCTAAGATACTATATATAAGTTGGTTTATAAAGCCATGAATTATCATTTAACTAAAATTGTATCACCCATGAACTATAGTGCTATCCCATCATATAACTATAGTTATATCCCCCACAAAACCTGGTTTTTGGACTTATTTGCACCAACTTAGCTAATTCATTTAAAAACCGATTTGATTGGTCAAATCATGTTGATTCATCATACTTAGTTAGGTATATCATATCCCATCATATCCCCCTAATGGATCCTAATGGTATAGCACTATATGCCCCTATATATTCCCTTAATGTTGATATCCCACGGTACAATGGGGCGCCCCCAAATTATAAGTTGGCTGACAAAATCAATTAACTATAAGACTTTAGTTGTATTTCCAATAAAACCTATAGTTAACCAAGTTATGTGCGTCAACTTAGCTAACTACGGGGCACCGCTATGGGTTGGTATATCCCCCTAATCAACCCATGGCATACCCAGGATCTGCGCGTCTCACCTTGGATCAAAGCCAAGGCGCATGCATCGACTGAGAATCCGTCCAGGGCTGGTGAGATCAGAACTGCCAACAAGGCCTCGGATGTCAGCATGCCTAGCACCTGCGTGACTGAGAATACATGGAATAAATACAATATATATATGTCTATATAGCGTGTGTATATATAGATATATATTATGGTATATTAAACATATATATATATATATATTATGATATATTAAACATATATATGTGTGTGTGTATGTTCATGTGCCTATCCATCTCTTTGACTGCATCTTTCCATCGATCTATCTATCTATATATCTGTCTGTCTATCTATCTATCCATCTATACATCTATCTATGTAATTTCTCTACCGTCTCTACCTATCTATCTATGCAAACAATACGCCTGTTCTAAATGTTTGCAATGAATAAAGATGCCTACGTGCAAATATACATATATGCATTTACATATGCACTGGTAAATGTGTACACACGTGTTTATATGTGTTTAAACATGTAGATACATATATGCATCCGCATACTCAAGATATCTATCTATCTATCTGTCTATCTGTCTATCTATCTATCTATCGATCTATCTATCTATCTACACATACGCGTGAACAGTCATCGTTATTTTCATGTTCATAATTTTTGCATTTAACCCATCACTTGGCCATTCATCTGGATCTCTATATAATCTATATATATATATATATATATATATATCTAGAGGAAAAAAACACCAACCTGAAATAAGGATATTTGTTTTTTTCCACTATATACTACAAAACCATCATGTCTAGTGGTGTCGCAGGAAAATGGTTGCTTTAAACTCCATTGACTTCCATCCCCGGGACCAAGGCGACATAGGGCGACCGGGGCGCTATGCACTGCCCGAATCAAGGCAGACAGCACGGCTTGCCGCTGCAGCTGATCTTCTGCTGCTTGTAATGCACGACCGAGCCTGGCGCTACGGCTGCCTGGGGACCCATCCCATGGGGGGGGGGGAACACGGGACACGGGACCATCCATATATATATATAAATAACAGTAGTGCTAATGGTCAAGTATACTTGATCATACCAGGTAATAGTACTAATATATATATATATATATTGTCTTGTAGTTTAACTGACAGTCTAATATAGTGGCAACCTAAAAGCAACATAAATCTATAGTGCTGACCATCCAACACATAGTGCTGACTAACTATGTTGGTATAGGATAGTGCAGGTTGAAGCTAAGTTGAGAATAAACTTGCTTATGACTAGCTACCCAGCTCAGTTCCTTATAATTTACAAATATATATAGTATATGCGTGTTATGTATATATTATATACACATAGATATATAGGTATATAGGTATATAGATATATGATATATAGATATATAGATCTCTCTCTCTCTCTCTCCATCGCCATCTCAGAGAGTTCAACAGAAGCTGAAGGCGAGCAGGTTGCCCAGCTCAGCCGCTGGTCTGCCATCGAATACGAAAGCGGGAGCCATGGATTCACCATTGGCGAAGGGGCTCCCAGTATCTCCCACTTCGACATCATGAAACTTTCTCAGACGTTTCATTTAACCTCAGTTGATGTTCAGAAAACATGTAGTTTCTGACTTTTGGGGAATTGGGCCCTTACCAAAGCGAAGATATGTTTTTTTTCTTCTACCGTTAAAAACAAACCCCACTTATCTAGGGTGTGTCTTTGCACCCCTGATCCCCATCAAGCCTGGATAGTCCCACTAGAACCAGCTTTTCTTCTCATATCTTGCTTAGATCTGCCAGGCACGACGCGTACGCCCCCTAGTTTTTGTCCATGAACTTCCAATGTTTGGTGCCTGAATCTCGGTTTTGTCCAGGAAACTCAATCCCCTTTGTGTTGCTTTTAAACTCGGGCTGAACCGGCTGAACCCTCCAATTTTTTGGCAGAGGCGCACGTCAAACTGGACATAACTCAGCGCAATGACCTGCCATCAGGACTTCATCCCAATTGCAGTAAGTCGTGTGACATGGCGGTTTTAAAGCCCTTACCCTCTGGTAAACTAACATAACTATGGAAAAACACAATTTTTAATGGGAAAATCCACTATAAATAGCCATTTTCAATAGCTATGTTAAATTACCAGAGGGTAAACATCATTTTAATACATGTTTTATGATGTCACGCTTTTGTCATGTGGGCTCATCCCAGGCAGGAGACAACCTTGATCGGAATGCCAGCTGTGACAGGTAACGTATGGAGAAACCACAACAGCAGCGGCACGTCGAACACGGAAGGCACCTGACAGTGGGCCAACTGCCTTGCCCGGAATTCGTGCATGGGCAGCTGGTTGAAATCTAGGGATGGCTCGGCAGATTGCACCAGCATCGCGAAAACATCAGGGCTGGTCATCTGCCTGAGAAATCGGGAAATCGACCGGAAAACATGGTGAAATTACAGCTGAATATGAGCAGGTACCCTGCAGATCTTCCCTTCGATTCTAGCATTTCTGAGAGGGAAGAGTTTTCCGCATCAAATAATGTCATGATAGCCTGAATGAAGTACTAGAAATAGACAACGATAATTCAAAACAAACCCAACCACATATGCGCCATATGGGTAATGTGCTGCACATGGCATCGGTCCTGACCCATCCCCATATCCAATAGATCCCCTGAATTGGATGAGTGTGCTTTTTCTCCCTTATATATAGTAACTCATATATAGATCTTATAGCAACAACCAAGTAGACAAAACCTTTAAAATCTGTAAACTATAGGTAAAACATCAAGTAGAACACCCTGGAAAACCGTGTCTATCTAGAGGAAATCCCTCAGTTTCATGGAGCAAACTGCCCCAGGCCCTTGAGAAAAGGTGCTGCAGCATAATGCACCTCGGCAGCAATGGATAACCCTCTGGCAAGCGTGCCCATGGAAAATCCCTTTGGAGGTGTTCATGGGAGAATCACCTGCTGTATATATATATATAAATTAAAATTATGATATTATATATATTATATTATATATATATTATATTAATTATATTATATATATATAATAATATACATATTAGTGAAATATATATATATATATATATAAATGACTACCCTATGGCTGGTATCGATGTTCACTGCTGCAAGTTGCAATGCTTGGGTTCCACGCTGGATTTCAAGGTTACTTTGGACCTGTCCACACTTGTACAATCTTGTTTAAAAACAAACAACTCGCCGCAACGGAACCTCCCCCAGTGATACATCATTCAAATGTAGTGGCAAATCATGTGGGTGTATCTGAAAAATATCATGGTTTATCAATAGTGCCCTCATAAAAATTATATAAATGTATCAAATGCATCATGTTTTTCAGTGTACGCCAATTTAAAACGCATACATATATATATAGGATATATATATATAAGATATATATATATATAAGATATATATATATATATAAGATATATATAAAAAATATAATATAATATAATATAATAATATAAGGGTGTGAAATAGTTTTAGGATTTTTTTTTCAGCAGGTTTGGGATTTTTTTTTGGATTTCTTGGCTGGTACCATTTGCCTAGTGTTTGCAACGGTTTGGAACTTGAATTTGTCATTTTGCA
>Ga0126342_10020365_pt1 | contig 11155 bp, 10 predicted proteins | sample Cyp1metagenome_FD_92528 | JGI IMG/M metagenome (GOLD analysis project Ga0126342, IMG submission 92528) | Coral microbial communities from Lord Howe Island, Old Settlement Bay, Australia - Cyphastrea 1 metagenome | ecosystem: Host-associated > Invertebrates > Cnidaria > Coral ...
AAGATATGCCAGATAGAATGCCAGATAGAATGCCGGAAGATATGCCAGAACATATGCCAGAAGATATGCCAGGTAGAATGCCAGAAGATATGCCAGATAGAATGCCAGAAGGTATGCCAGATAGAACGCCAGATAAAATGTCAGATAGAATGCCAGAAGATTTGCCAGTAACAAAATGTATAAATGTCATGGTGGGAAGTAAAGTAATTTTCAGTAGAAAATTGCGGCTTGGTGGGATGAATTTTGAGAAAATTCATGTGCTGCAGCAACAGGTCTTGCAAAAGAAAGTCTTGGTCTTGGACTGCGGTCTCTTGCCCCAGCCTCAGGGCAATCCTGCCAGGGTCATGGGTTGGTCCATCAATTCGCATTAACTTTATGGTGTTTTGTGGGTTAAAACACATCCAACCAAACTGGGCCGGTTGTCATCTCCCATTCTTTTCCCGATTCCCCAGAAAAATATCCCGATTCTATCCCCAGAAAATTATTGCGTTGGTGTTTTCCTAAATATATGGAAATATGGGTGTGTCTGAAAATAGTGTACCCCTAAACCCAATGGTTTTGCTGATCATTATCCCTATTAAATGGCTATTTCATTGGGAATATACCCTATTTTCAGACAAACCCATATATTTCCATGAAAAAAATCTCCAGATATGTCCCATGTAACTGAACCATGGCGCCATGGCGCGCGTCAGGAACTTCAAGGCTCCCGAGCAGCGGCCCTTCGCTGTCCACCTGGTTTGGGGGCCCATTCGAATGGCGGGCGCTGGGGGACAAAAAAAATGATGTGTTTTTGTTGTTGGAAAACTTGGTAAAATTTGGTAAATTCCAACAAAACTTGGAAAAAATGGGTAAAAAAAACATGGGATGTTCCAACTTAAATGATCTGGTAAAAAAAACTATGTGGATGTTGAGTAATCAATGGTGTTTTTTCTCAACGGTTTTGAGCTGTTTGTTGAACTATTGGGTTTTAGTCATAGGGAATATGATGTAGAACAAACCATGGCAATGGGATGACATGGGGTTCTCATCATGTTTTTACCATGAAATTCAGTTGGTACAACCGTTGGTGCAACCTTTACGTAAAATGAAAGGGTCATGATGTATGTTATACAACAGCAAGGTACAACTGAGTAATCATTCCCAACAAGACTCGGCAATACCCAACGTTTGGGAACGATAAATGTATGAGCTACGCTAGATTTTTGGAAAATCTGGGGGTTCCATTTTCGACAAAGTTCCCCAAATTAGCGAAAACATGATATGCAATACCCTCTGGTAAACGTTTACATAACTATGGAAAATCACCATTTTCAATGGGTAAATCCACTATTTCTATGATCATGTTCAATAGCTATGTTAAATTACCAGAGGGTAAATCACACCTTTATTGGATCCCGCAGAAAGTTCCCGGTGGAAAACAAAACGCCAGGCGCTTTGCGCCTCGAAACCAATCGGTGGCCTTTTTGGAAAGAGGTGAAAGCCCTTTTGTGATGCTAAAACAACCATGTTTCTTATAAATCATTATCCTGTATGAAGTTAGTTATTCCGAATTATATCTCCATATCCCAATAATAACCCCATTACATCCCATTAATCCTCATTAAATCCTCGTTAGATCCCCATTAAATCCTCATTAGATCCTCATCATTAGATCCCCATTCGATATCATTCATATCACTCATATCCTACTAATTATATACTATATCCCCATTGTATCCCATTCTATCGTGAAATTTGTGGATGGTTGCGAAATCCTGCGCCACCAATTTTGGATGGTTTTCAACCCATCCAAAATCATGGGATGTTTACCAAAACCACCGTTAAACCAAGGAATATGGATTTCGCGTTGCCATCCACTCTATCATTCATATCACTAATATCCCATTATATCATATTATATCTCCTTTGTATGCTATTACCCTCTGGTAAACTAACATAACTATGGAAAATCACCATTTTTTAATGGGTAAACCAACTATTTCTATGGCCATTTTCAATAGCGAACGGTAACAAATTACCAGAGGGTAACTATTTACCATTAACCATAGATTATCCATATATTAACCATAGATTAACCATAAGTTAACCATTTATAGATGGCTTACCCAGTCATAAACCATTTGAAGTCCCATTATCCATATCATATTATCCCATTATTATCCCATATCACTAATATATATCCATAACCATAGATTAACCATAGATTATCCATATATTAATCATAGATGAACCATTTATATTTACAGATCCCCATTGTTTGCTGGGTACATCCCCATGTCTTAACGGCCCAGGTGGACGACCACCGTCGCCGCGGCGGTCCCAGCAAGAAAGAACGCGCGGAAGCGCTGCTGTCCGCGGGCTGGGGGAGGCACCACCAGGGCGGGGCAGAGCTGCAGTTGAACCATCAATTAATCTATGATATAGATATAGATATATATATATATATAGTTAATTTGCCATAGTATATAGTAATCTGGTTAGTTGATTTTCCATTAAAAATGATGATTTTCCATAGTTATGTTAGTGTACCAAATGATTATATATATATATACACTGGTTGGTGGTTAATTGAACAATAGTGATGGTTAATAGCTGTTAATTTACCATAATATATAGTAATAGATGGTTTACCATAATGACAATGATCATCATATAATTATGATAAATTACTAACGTGACTCTCTGGTAAATGAACATGACGACCCTGGCTAGGGGTTGGAAGATGAGTGAAACCACTCAAAATTGGTGATTTTCAGGGTCCAACTGTTCATTTACCAGATGGTGAATTATACTAATAAATGACAATGGGTTAACATGTTAATAACCATCAGTTGAAGAACCATCAGTTGATATAAGAACAATCAATAACCATAAATCCTCATAACAATGAATAAATGATACTGGGCCTCAATGAGGCTTGACACTGATGGTTATCAAGAATTGAATAACAATCAATAGCAATTCAAGAGAGTCAACCCCGGATAAATAAACCCATAGGCTGTGAAGAATTTGGGGGTATGGTTGTAGAAGCAAAATATCACGGGTTTTTGGCGAGATATGCTGTAATCGCCGAATAGTGATACGTTCAGGATTTGTGAGTATTAGATGTCCTGGTTAATATTAATCAATAACCAGATATGCTGTAATTCATATTAATATGATGAATTCATATTAATATTATGATTAGTATCAGGGTATTGATATTAACCTAATATAATTAATATATAGTATTAATTTACCATCGCCATCCAACGTGAGGATTTCACTGCACCCGTTCACCATGAAAAAGTGGGCATATAGTTTGCAGCAATGCGAATTTCATAACTCATATATTAATATACATTATATATATTTATGTCATGACAAACACATATTATGGTTTCTTAATATATATATGTGTGTGTGTGTGCATTGGCCACAATTTCCGGGATGAAAATAATGGGATTCAACAACCATCAACAGCCATCAAACCACCTTCCAAAATCAGGGATTCACCGTGGAAAAAGTGTGGCTTAATGGGATTTGATGGGAGTCTTAGCCAGCAAAGGCGTAGGCTTTTCATACCTATCCACCAGTGGAAACATCACGTTTCACCTGTTTTTCAATAGGCTCAGGCACTCACCATGTTTTGTGAAAACAACCATAGACAACCAACTCAAACTTGGGATGAGGGATGATATGACGACCTGACTCATCTGTTCATCACACCTTTGGGACCCGTGGCTGGTGGTTGCTTTGTGCCCCCATTGTGGTCATTTTTCCAGCTGGGATTGCTGTGTTGATATGACTGGGCAGCCGAGAAAAAAGCGCCATCGCGCAGTAGCAGTTGCATGAATCGCGATATTGCCACTTGCCGAGCGGTTGTTCTTGGGGCTCCGTTCAATGGGAAGGCAGGGCAATTTTCTCTGTTCGGCTGGGACGTTGACAGTGCATGAAGGCCCTGAAGGTTCGCAGATGGGTCGATGGCTCAAGCGTCGCACACAGTTTTCGCTGATTTCGACCACACTGGCCGACCGCAGTAAACGGTGAATAGGAATTCGGTGATATTAGAAACATTTAGAAACTATCTCCCCTAATATTAAAATCATAATTAGAGGATAGTAACCTCACAAAAACCCACCCTGTTTTCCTATGGAGAGTTCGGCAGTTTAGGCGGTTTAGCACAGGGAAAAATTGGGATTCACCAGCGACTGGTGACCGGAAGGAAATTCACCGTAGATCCGCGTGAATGTTGAACGACCTGACCCGCTATAATGGTTATTTCTAACATGAAATTTCTGAAGATTTACTTATCAACTATGATGTGTATATATATATATTACCCTCCAGTAAATTAACATAGACCCTGGCAGATAGGGGTTGGAAGATTAGTTTCCATTACAAATTGGTGATTTCCAGGGCCTATGTTTATTATGTTTATTTACCATAAGGTAATATAGAAATATATATATATACATGTTTGCTTATCGGTGGAATGATATAGGTGGACTAATATGAACCACCGAGTCACGGATGTGAACCATGTACTGTAGGTAGATTTGGCCAACATTACCCAAACTATGACTATGCATAGATTGATTCGGATTTCCATCCGATTATTTACAAGATCTGGGTGAAGTCGACCTTGGCCAAGGTGGTTTATGATACCCTCTGTTAATTTGATAGCTTGCGAAGTGGACAATCACCATTTTTGATGGGTAAATCAACTATTTCGACTGGGCCATTTTCAATAGCGAACTGTAACAAATTACCAGAGGGTAACTATTAACCATTTACCATAGATTAACCATAGATTAACCATAGATTAACCATAGATTAACCATATATTAACCATAGATTAACCATATATTAACCATATATTAACCATAGATTAACCATAGATTATCCATATATTAACCTTATATTAACCATAGATGAACCATAGGTTAACCATATATTAACCATAGATTAACCATATATCAACCATAGATTAACCATATATAAACCATAGATTAACCATATATTACCAGAGGCCAAGTGATTTACCAATAAACCGCTTTTAGATTTTTCACAAAGGACATCAGTGGTGCTAGTGGTCGCGACGGTCGTCCACCTGGGCCGTTAAGACATGGGGATGTACCCAGCAAACAATGGGGATCTGTAAATATAAATGGTTAATCTGTGGTTAATATATGGATAATCTATGGTTAATGGTTAATAGTTGCCCTGTGGTAATTTGTTACAGTTCGCTATTGAAAATGGCCATAGAAATAGTTGGTTTACCCATTAAAAATGGTGATTTTCCATAGTTATGTTAGTTTACCAGAGGGTATATGGTTTGATCGGAGAACTCTTTGGTTGCACGGGATTTCATGAGACTATGGATGTTGTTCTGGTTGCATGATGAGTGTTTGGCCCGGGTTTTTGTTTGGGGCTGTAGCAGTTGTACTAACAAATGCAATCCTCTAATGTGAACTAGCCAATGATCCATAAAATTGGAATGCTTGGGAGCAGCTTGAATGTGGCTGGCTTGTTTGGTTCCCCACTGGACAAAATTGGAGCGTAAATAATAGATGTCTGACCATTCCAGATCTGTGAAAACCAGTAGGTTGGGTATGTTGATGCGTTAATTTTGCGTCATACAAATTACATGCTATCTACGGTGGATGGAAGAAATCCTGCACCAGTTCATAGGTGGTAAACATCCCATTATTTATTTAGGGTTTCAACCATCCAAGGTGATGCAGGATTTGTTCCATCCACAGTATGACTAGCTGATTAGCCCAATGCTCATAGGAACGCTAGGGAAAGGCGAGATTGGGAAGAGTATTTCTGACCCTTCCACGTTTGTGGGAGATTGGGAGAACTGGAATATCATGGAAGATGTCCATCACTTCAAGGTTTTATGGTAGATATAGCGAATTTTCGAGAATACGGTTTTTCAGCCAACTGAATCAACTTTACAGACGCTTGATAAAGCCAAGAATTCGTGGTTGTTGGTGTTCAAGATTCTGCCTTAACCCTGGGGATGATATCTTGATATCCAGCCAACCTGTCAGGGGCTGCACGGCAGTGTCTACCGAGCCACCCTCGAACTATGCTGCGCTAAATGAGGCCATGTTTTGAAAAAGCGACAATAACTGGTGGATTTATATGAGGGGGTTCTTAAAATGGGAGTACCCCAAATCATCCAAAATTGGAGTGTAGAAGTATTGAACCGCATTCATGGTAATTTGGGGGTCCCCTATTTTAAGAAAGCCCAGATAGAAAGTGATAAACAGTTTATAACCCATTCATCTAACTGGGGATATATGACTGGGGTATACTACAGTAATACCATGTGGGGCCCAGCACCTTCAAGTACCTGGGCCCCCCGAGATCGAGCTCGCTAAGTTGCTGGAAATATCTCGGTGAAATCTATGGTTTCTAACGGAGATTCGAATCCGTGGCGGAGGAAGTGTACCCACTGGTAAACTAACAGTTAATATATGGGTAATCTATGGTTGATAATGGTTAATGGTTAATATATGGATAATCTATGTTTAATGGTTAATAGTTACACTCTGGCAAATTGTTACAGTTCGCTATTGAAAATGACCCAGTCGAAATAGTTGATTTGCCCATCAAAAATGGTGATTTCCCATAGTTATGTAAACGTTTGCCAGAGGGTATGCATCCTACATGTCTACGTCGGAAGGGGAAGGGGTCACATTCCTGTGGAGGTCGAATGATACTTATGCGTCTGGCATAGATGTTGGTAGCAAAATTCAGACGATCCGACATCATCCACGTGGTTTTGATGATTTCTACGTTTCTACTGTCCATACAAACATGGGTTTCCCGGCAAGATTACAGGAACTCGTGGCAAATACTTTTCTGATACAATTCGGGTTCTCTCATTTTGTCCTTCATAATTCCCCATCTTCTGGGCGATAAGATGGATTGAAATTGATATATCTAAATCCGGAGCGATCCTCACATGAACCATTAAAACTACCCTTGCCGGTTGGTTATTGTAGAGGTTAGTTTTTACCTAGCTTAATGGGAATTGCTGCACCCCAGAATAGGCTTACATATTCCTGGTTGAATCTCCACATACCTACACTGGAAAAGCCAAAACAAATAAGTTGGTTTATAACCACATCCAACTATTATATATTAAGTATTAGGATATATCCCAAATCCAATCGTTAGCCTACTTACAAACCATATAATCAAAAATATTTGTCTTGGTTACGTCAGCATTCGTCCCAATTGTTTCCCTTTCTGTTCGGGAAAAACTCTCCCATCACCAGGCCCGTGCCTTCTGGAACGCCTCGCGGAAACATCTTGAAACAACAGAGGGTGGGACAGGTGGCACAGGACAGACGTCGGACAGCACGGCGGACAGCACGGGCCATTTGGGGATGCTGTGAGGTGAAAAATTGTGGTCATAGGATTCAATTTCTGTTGAGGTTTTGTTCCGAGTATTCAGATCTCGATGTTTCTGGATTTCAGAGCCTACTTTCTTGTTGCAAGGGGATTCGAAGTGAGCATGCAAAGACTCAGGTCCAGAGGTCATTCAGGATGATATGCGGGACCACTCAAAAAGGCCGCATAAATATGCAAATCCAGGTCGCTCATTCCCCCATTTTCTTGGTGAAGGTTGTAAGTTCTAACGGATTCGGAGCGTTAGTTAATATAGTTCATACAAGCATTAGATGCATTGATGATTGTTGTTATTGTTCTCTAAGCCCCACTCAACGTTTCGTTTTAGCAACTTCAGCCACTAATTGAACAAAGTAAACTCATCATCAGTTAATCATCAAGTCTCCAAAAATTGATCATGATTTTACCATACATCCGGTGGATGATTCGCTTTTTTGGGGGGGAGCCTCCTTGGATTCGATGATTTTCGTGCCTCGCTCCCCCAGGATGGCCCGGCCGGCAGATTTCCAGATCCGCAAGCGATGAGCTGCCGCTGGTGCTTGAGGAGTGGCGGATGGATCCTTTTCTCCATTGAAAAAAAAAGATGGGATTTAGATGGTTAGATTCACCCGTATATTCAGGATGATTCCATATTTTTTTGTGCTGGTGAAATTACAATGGATATTACAATGGATATATATATATATATCCACACGCATATATATATATATCCACATATATATATATATATGTACATATGTATATGGATATAATGAATGTTGCGGAAGATAGCCATCAACAATGGGATTTAGGTGATGAAAATGGGTATATAGTGGAACAATCATGGGACAAGAATGGAATAACATGGGACATGCAGCCAATGAGTAAATGGCTAGAAATTTCAACGTTCCCCTGAAGCAATTCCATTGATTCATTAAATTCCTCATTTTTTACTTGAGTCATGTTTTTTAAATTGCGTAAAGCCACATTCTTGTTGGTCAAATCCTTATCTGGTTGGTGGTTTGGAACATCATCATCCCAACTGACTAATATTTTTCAGAGGGGTTGAAACCACTAACCAGTTATGTTCATAGATGAAATCCCAATCTTTGTAAGTTAAAAATCACTATTTTCCGAGGTCAAACTATCATTTGCACCTAACTGAGATCACCATTTCTAACTTGGTGAGAATCACCATGTTCACTAGTTCATTCATATAAAATCACCATTTTCAGGAGTAAATGCATGTAAAATCACCATGTTCACTGAAAACATCTCATTTTCGCGATAAAAATCACCATATTTTCGGGAAAAATCACCTTTTTTTCCATGTTTTTCGTCAAAGTTTGTCGCCAGAACGCTCTGGTGGCGTGGACTCCTTGGACCTTGAAGCAGCTGTCCTCGCGGGACGATGTGGTGCCGAGACATCGGTCAGTTACGCGGATATTTTTTGGGGTTGGTAGAAACATGACCCAGAAACTCCAGTAACCATCGTGTAATGTTGGTGATATATAAACCATGGGTAATATATATATAAACCAGTTGGTAATGATGTTGGTAATGATGTTGGTAATACATTGTGTAATGATGTTGGTAATGATGTTGGTAATATATAAACCATGGTGTTTACCTAAACCATAAATGTAGCCAACATCAAACCATCATAAACACACCATGGTAATAAAACACATCGGTCACATAGTGTTGGTATATGAAAAATAATATATATATATATGAAAATATGACCCGGTTTTTTTGGTTTATGGATGTTTATGGAAAACTCCAGTAACTATTGTGTGTGTTATGGATTTATAATTGTGTATGGGTATATAATGGGTATATTAACATGGGTACATAATGGGATGGGTTTAGAATGGGTATATATATATTGGATATTTGTTCTCACCATTAATGTTGGTTTATATTATCCAATACCCTCTGGTAATTTAACATAGCTATTGAAAATACCACATAGAAATCGCTGATTTACCTATTCAAAATGGTGATTTCCTATAGCTATGTTAGCTTACCATAGGGTAACTCCAGTAACCATTGTGTTTATGGTATATTTCCCAATAGCTATGGTGTATAACTCCGGCAATTATGGTTTATATTGAGTAACTATGGTAACTATGGTAACCATGGATTATTTAGCTACCAATTGGTTAAGCACCTATGCTCAATGGTGTATTGAACTTGTTTTCATGGGTTGAACATAGACAAACAAAATCTGTTCACCATGGTTGATGGTAGATATTAATATTCAAATATCAATGAATATGGCTAGTGGGGTGAAGAACTGTCATCGTTCCACCGCAGACCCTTAAGATGTTTTAGTCAATTTCCAAAAGATGAACCATAAATAAATATTTTGGGAAATAGCTAAATTAAGGATAGGATGATTAATTTCAGTTGATATTTTTTCGCTTCGTTTCCCCATTTCTGGATGAACTTCCCATTCTTGGATCAATTTCGATAGGCGCTCCGTGGAAGTTGGATGTCTCCGGATGCGGCCAGGATTGGCAAGGGACATCATCACAATTCACTAAAAGATGTGGCCAGCATCGTCCTGTAGTTATCCCTTTATTTGATCCTTTATATATATATATATATTATTATTATATATATATATATTATTATAATATATATATATATATATATTATAATATATATATATTATTATATTATATATCATAAATTTTATATTATATATATATATATCATTTAAGATCCAAATATAAGTTCTTACGGTGTCCATATGTCCATATCACAAGTTTGACACATATTTTCTGATGAAAATTGGGATGGTCGACCTAAAATGATCTATAGCAACCCTCAAATTTATAGAAAAGTCATTTACCACTATTTTCAGTAGTACGTGCTGGTGCTTAGTGAATAGGGGAATGATCCATAATCATAATTACTATTAACAATCATCCCATTCCCCCATTCCCTGAAGATTAGGGGTTGCTGTAAACATCCAGTATATTTATCCCAATTATTATCCTAATGATTATCCAATTATCCCTCTATATTTATATTATGCTGATACATCCTAATACATCCTAATACTATAATATTCAATTGTTACTATTGGCATAATATTGCGAGAATTATTTGTAATATTGTGTTTTTTAAGTTATATTTCCATATTACCTTCGTTAATATTCATCAGTTAGTTTCCCAATCCATCAATTACTCCAATAATTGTTTCCAATTAATCACATTATTCATCAATTACTATTGTTAATCATTACTCCAATTGTTGTTATTCACCATTTTACCATATTAATATTACTATTGCTAAATGTTTTTCATCAATTAGTAATTGTTAAATATTGTTAAATATTGTTAAATATTGTTCATCCATTTACCATATATTAATATTACTATTGTTAAATACTGTTGTTAAATATTGTTAATCAATTAGTTTCCCAATCCCCCAATATGAACTTTTGATCAACGCTCAGGTGCTGCTGTCGCCCTTCGGCCCCTACCGTCCCTTCGATGGTCCCAAGCAGCGCCGAGCGCGGCTCTGGGAGTTCTGTCGCCGCTGGACCGGCGGAATTTGACCATTGAAATAGGGTTTTTTTTTCTGGTGGCTTAGTAGGCAATTAAAAAAGGAGGTTTAACTATGTTTAACTATCAACAAACAGGGATTTCCATAGGGAGTTAATATTTAACTATCAACAAACAGGGATTTCCATAGGGAGTTAATATTTAAATATCAACAAACAGGGATTTCCATAGGGAGTTAATATTTAAA
>Ga0126342_10020366_pt1 | contig 11155 bp, 10 predicted proteins | sample Cyp1metagenome_FD_92528 | JGI IMG/M metagenome (GOLD analysis project Ga0126342, IMG submission 92528) | Coral microbial communities from Lord Howe Island, Old Settlement Bay, Australia - Cyphastrea 1 metagenome | ecosystem: Host-associated > Invertebrates > Cnidaria > Coral ...
ATCCCATTAAAATACCATTAAAATCCCATTAAATCCCATTAAAATACCACTAAAATCCCATTAAATCCCATTGAAATCCCATTAAATCCCATTAAAATACCATAAAATCCCATTAAATCCCATTAAATCCCATAAAATACCATTAAATCCCATTAAAATACCATTAAAATACCATTAAATCCCATAAAATCCCATAAAATCCCATAAAATCCCATTAAAATACAATTAAAATCCCATTAAATCCCATAAAATCTCATTAAATCCATGTTCCATGTGAAATCGGCTCCGGGGACTCCGCAAAACTCCGTGCCTTGCTGCCCAAGGTCGATCCTGCGTACTGGGCGGTTTCCGTTAAGCCGAGCTCCACCACGGAGACCTGGAAAATTTCAGTCGATTGGCTTATGGGACTATAACTATACTTAATGGGATTCATTGCCTTATTGAAATAATATATATATATATATTGGGATTTAATTATATATATATATTGGGATATATATATATATATATATATATATATTGGTATATATATATATCACTATATAGTTTAATTCACTCGTCATAACATAGCTATGGAAGCCATGGATCGCCTTATTCAGATTGGCGGGAAATGTATACGTCACTTGTTGGGGGACGTTCACCATGAATAGTGTATTCAAGGGGATTGCATACTGGAAGGAGCACCCAATAGGGTGCTGGTTGGTGAAAATATCTAGGCGAATGTGCTTGGTTTTATCTTGGATTTGCTTAAGGAACCAAACAAGAAATAAGACATATTCTTGTATTTAGATTCCCCAAGTAGTTTTTTGATGTTTTTTGTAGTGGCTTTCTCTTAATGGGAACATACATTTTTTCATCTTCAGCTCCAAGTTGTGGTGGATAAATCAAACTAATTTCATGGGCTCATCAACCGACAATTTCGTCGCAAGTCAGCATTCGTCAGTTAGTTGGGGATGGTGTGAGGTAAACATTCTATACCCATGAAGGATCCATGGTGCTGCTATATATGGCAACATGGATCCCATCAATATACCCCAGTTATGTTAGCATATATAGCATACATGGATCCTATGGGATATATATATATATATACACAATTATAATTATATAATATTATATACATATGTAATATGAAAATGGACCCAAAAAGCGGCGAGTCGAAATTGGAAAGCAATGGCTTTGGGCCGTGCGCAAATTTTCAGAAGCCTAATTTGTTTGTCATTACTTAGCATCAACCATCCAAGTCTGTTTGAAAACATCCACATGTTGCTAAAAAAGCATCCACAGAGTTTGTTGTTTTTTTCACATTTTAGTCAATGGATTGGTTTAAGGGAAAATCTACAGGAAAGCCCCATGATCTTCATGGGAAAATCGATGGTTTCCGGTTAAGATTTTCCCCAACAAACCAATCCATTGATTTAGGGGAATCAATAATTCTAAGCGCCCAAATCATGGGATGTTATTCAAAATTTGTTTTGTTTTGGTCGCCCCCAATCCACTGGTTAGTAAAAAACCGTAATCCCCAGGAACATTTTGCTGGTGAAATCCCATTAGAAATGCCAGTATTTCACCCCAATGAATTGCCTGGGGATTACACCTGTGCATTGGGGATTGGGGATTGCACCTGTGGATTTCACCAAGTGTTCCTGGGATTTCCAAAATTTTGCCGTTCCCCAAGGAAATCCAGTTTTATTTCCGTTTTTCCTATTCTGATGTTATCTATCCTCTAAATTAAATCCCTATCCCCCGGTAAATTAACATAGCTATTGAAAATGGCAGTGATTCATCTCATTTACTTATTCATCCCATAACATGCTGTGATTTTCCATAGTTACCCTCTGGTAAATTAACGTAGCTATTGAAAATGGCCATTTATAGTGATTTTTCCCATTAAAAATGGTGATTTTCCATAGTTATGTTAGTTTACCAGAAGGTATGTCACTTTGCCAGGTATCTCCTATCAATCCCATCCCGTAGAAGCCATGTAGAAACCACCCGCTAGACTGCGTTTGACCCACCTCATTATCCTTGAAAAATATCCACCATCCGGTGTCATCAAACATGGCTGAACAATCCCCCTATAAATTGGAGGTTTTAATGGGAAAATCATGAGGAAATATAGGAAAATCCAGGAAAACGAACCTGAAAATGGAGAATTTCAATGCTTTCCGTTGCAATGTTTGATTACCAAAGGGTATCCATGGTTCCAAGTTTCCCTGAAAGGTAGTTGGAAGCCATTGTCGGTTATGAGACATTATATATATATATATATTATATTATATTATATTATATATTATATATTATATTATATTATATTATATTATATTATATTAATATATATATATATCACCATTAAATCCAAAGTCGTGTTAGCTGAAACATGTTAAGACTCTGGCTATTCCCATTTCTCCCCATGATCTCTCCATGATATCCTTATGATACATCATCCCATGAGATATCCCATGAATCTCCCGCTATATATATATATCCAGTATGATAGCCCATTTCAAAACTAGGATAGTAAACTAGAATATCAAATGGGATATCCCATATAATCACATATTTGATATCCTAGTTTTTTTCCCGTTGATATCCCATTTCATCTAATCAAATCACAATATGTAAATCCCAATCCCATGAGATTCCTATGATTTTCAGAGCCTCCTCAGACAGCTTGCGAGTCACGGAGCCTGGCTTTCGCGAAAAACATATGGGGGTTTCACATACCAAAAAAGGGTTGATTTAGGGGGATTTGAACCATGGATTTAGGGGGATTTGAACCATGGAAAAGTGGGGACTTCTGAGGATGTAACATTCAGAGACACGTGATTCAATAGGTGTTTTACCAAGGATAATGTGTGGACTCTTGGGAATGTAACATTCAAATCCATGAAACACTTCTCAAGTTCAGTTTTTGACCCCAGCCATGAGTAAGCTAACCCCCGTCCCCCTAGTCAATAGATGAAATATGATGAAATATGATGAAGTCTGCTGGTGAGTTCGCATTTACTCAGTTGATATCGAATCCGCGGTTGATGCTAAAATCACTTCAATCCCTATGAAAATCCAGGAAATCCAATCCAATATATACCCAACCTGAAATCCTCGTTGTTAAATAGCGAAAACTGCCCCAAAAATTCTTCATTAATACTCATTGATATTCCATTAATAGTCCCACTATAATCTCATGAAAACACTATAAAATCCCGAAAAAAATCGCAACAAAAAATCCCTAGAAACCACATGAATGCCCATTATTTATGGCACAACATGTCTTTTTGCTGGTTCTATCCCCCCCCCCATTTCTTCATAGTTTCCCTCTGCACCAGCTGTACCTTGCTTGGCTTCCAGGTTGATGCTGCACAGCGAAGTTGGCGCATCCGCACGGCCGCTGAAGACCGTCAGGGCGGTGGGAGCCACAAAGGACCTCGGCGCGAGTTCCGACTTTTTTTTTCGGGTGGTGTAAGGTCAAGGAAGGCCAGTGATGTGGTGGTTTATATCATTTCTATGAAACTAGATAGCCTCTGGTAAACTAACAGTTTGCCATTGAAAATGGCCCAGTCGAAATAGTTGATTTACCTATTGAAAGCTGGTGGTTTTCCACAGTTTTTTTTGTATATTTACCAGAGGATATATGGGGGTTTCCATACATGGGGGATCCCCTAAGTGGCTGGTTAATGGAAAATCCATCAATGGATGATTGTTTTGGAAGACATTCCAGTGTCCCAGACTGTCCCATTCAATGGTTATTCCGTTCATATTCCATTAATAATATTCCATTGTCCGTTCGTTATATCCAAGGATATTATTCCATTATCCATAAACCATAGTCAATACTCCACTACGTTCTTGATGAATATTCACTGTGAATATAACCATCATGGATTTTTTAATTCCATAAACCAGTCCATTCATCTTGATCAAATTCATATTAATAGTATCAGTTTGCAACGGTTTGCAAGGTTTCACTAGGACAATACGTCCGATACCCCTTTTGGCCCATAGTTCATAGTCCATTACTATTCCATTATCCAGGAAAACCATAGGTTTTTCATCCAGCGAACTGCGATTCAGCCCATGGCAGTTGATGGCTTCGTTGACATCACTTCGGTGGATGGGCCGGCCAGCGAAATCCGAAGCACCAGTTCATAAGTGGTTTATCCTCTGGTAAACATACAAAAAGCGAACTTGAAAATGGTCAATGATAGTGGATTTTCCCATAACATCACCATTTTTGGATGGTTGAAACCCTATAAATAATGGGATACCCTCCGGTAAACTGTCACAGTTTGCGAACTGGAAAGATCCACCATGCTATTAATGGGAAAACTCACTATTTCTATGGCCATATTCAATAGCAAACTGTTAAATTACCAGAGGGTATAGGGTTTCAACCATCCAAAAATGGTGATGTAGGATTTTGCTGGCCCATGAAAAACAGTATTTCAAATAATGCTCAAATTATGAATGTACATAGGATATGTTGACATTGTTCTTATGTACATATGTTGACATTTATTCATATGATATCATACCAGTGTCTACGATACTGTCTATGTATTTCATTAAAACATGCACATATCGTAGAAAGTGTAGATCAAATCCTACCCTCCTTCCCATTACGACAGACCCCAGCATGAGTTGGGGGTTGGGAAGATTACTCATTCTCTTGCAAAAAAGTAGTGATTCTCAGTGTCAAACTGTTTGTTGAGGGGATTTTGCAAAAAACATTTATGGCAACCCACAAAAAGATAGAAACATATGTAAAGTAAAATCCTACAAAAATAGATTCAACATTACTTTGCTATAGATTGAAACTAAGGTTTTCAACATCCCGTTACTCTTGAATAATCTGATCATCCCATATCCCAAAAAAGACATTCCCAGTGAATTTCCAATAAACCATCTACCCGGCGTACGTAAAACGTACAAAAAGCGTTTACATGAAAATGGCTATAGAAATGGTGGATTTTCCCATGAAAAATGGTGGATCTTTCCAGAGTGATGTTAACGTTACCAGAGGGTAAGAACGTACTTACTGGTGCGTTTTACGTAGGGTTGCTGGATGGCTTGGGAATGGGGGTTGCTGGGATGATTATTTATTACTAGTGATGACTGATGGATCATTCCCGAAATTTCCCTGCGTAGTTGAGCACCAGTAAGTAAATCACCATGTGTTTCACATGGCTTACCCTCCGGTAATTTAACATAGCTATTGAAAACAGCCCAGTCGAAATAGTGGATTTTCCCATGAAAAATTGTGATTTTCCAGTTCGCTACGTTAAATTACCACCATTTATAGTGGATTTTCCCATTAAAAATGGTGATTTTCCATAGCTATTTTGACATAACCAGAGGGGACTTGAAGGATCAAGCCGTTTCAAACCGTGGCTTACTGCTTGTCATTTTCGCATCGTTCATGCAGGGGATGATCCTCAAAATATCCTCTAAAAATCCTCTAAGTGAGAACTAATTTTAAAATAAATTCCATGGTGAACCTAGTTTTTATACCTGTGAAAAAATACATTTTTTTGCCAATTAGCACATCATTATATCGTTGATAGCAGAAGATTTAAATAGCATATATTATATCATTATATAATTATATAGCACATTGAGGATTAGCACATCATTATTTCATAATATCATTGATAGCAGATAATATCATGAATACATTTTTTAGCTAATTAGCACATCATTATAGCATTGATGCATTGAGAGCAAAAGATTCAAGAACTACTTCGTATATTCACCAGTCGGTTGACCCACAAAACCCCCCAGATTCCCGAGCCGAGAGACGCGGAATCGGTCTCGAAGTCGGCCTTCTTCAAGACCTCTTTGCACAACATCTGTGGGATGGTTCATGTTGATGTTGCGGTTGATGTCGGCAACGAATAGTAGAACTAACCAATGGATAAATGGGTTATTAATGTACAAATAACAAACGAAAAAAAAATGATTTATTAATGGTTATTAATGGTTTATAATATACAAATAACCAACGGATTAATGTGTTATTAATGGTTCATAATGTATATAGAATAATCGAGGAACATGCATATAGTCATCCTGGAGTTGATAGAATATGGTTCAACTTCAAACATTTTGACTAAAGTGAAATGATTTTTGAAGAGTGACTACCATATTCTACTTAAGGATGATTGTAGTTGGTTATAACTAACCAATGGACTTTTTTTCATCGTTTTTTCAGCAGCTAATTTTCATGGAATAATATGGAATTTGTTGGTTTTTAAGGAACCGAGAGGATATAATGGTGACGTCATGGGAGACTAATGGGGATAGAAGGGTTTAAGACTCAGCAACTATAATTACCCTCTGGTAATTTAACGTAGCTATGGAAAATCACCATTTTTAATGGGAAAATCCACTATAAATGGTCATTTTCAATAGCTATGTTAAATTACCAGAGGGTAATCCCTTTCCCCGTTCATATAAAACACTCCATGCTTCAGCAGGGGAATTTTTTTTACCACATACGCCAGGACCAGTTAGTTCGATGGTTTACATACACATGGTGATTTTCCAGTTCGCAAACTGTTAGTCATTACCAGAGGGTAACAAACTTGTTGTTGACACAGGCATACGTTGACGGATTAAAATTCCAGTTTTCTTGAATTCCCAAACAAGTCTTGATTAAAATCACCATTTAATCCCAACTACCAGTACCCTAGGGTAACAGTTCGATGTGAAAAATCAACCCTTTGTAGACGATTGTCCTGGGGTTTCCCCATTGGTTTTCCACATGGATATGAGTCAAAACCCTGGTACCCTAACTACCCTAAAATAGATGGTTTATGGGCCCAAAACATGGTAAATTCATAGGTTTTGACCCATCCCCATGTTAGTTTACCCTAGGGTAAATCCCATTGAACTAGCCTCTGGCAAACAAACATAGCTATTGAAAATGGCCCAGTCGAAATAGTTGATTTACCCATTAAAAACGGCGATTTCCATAGTTTATCCACTAAAAACCATTAAAAATGATGATTTTCCATCGTTTTTTTGTATGTTTACCATGTCGGCTACCATCGATTTATCCGCCAAGCTTCAGCGCCCCTCTTCGCATCACGCACGTGCGTCTTGGCCACGGCAAACTTGTTGACCTGCTGGATTTTTTTGGGGGATCGTTCCATGTGCGAAATCGTGGGATATCATGGGGATGTAATAAATATATATATATATATTATATTAGATGTTATATGTGTATATAGTAGATATGTATATATATAATAAAGTGTGTATATATATATATATATGTATACAATATCTCCACCTTCTGTGTCGAACAATTATATATATATAATGGTATAACGATGGATATAAATTATCCACTAATAGTATTGAAAACATCTATAGGGATATTATACAATTCATCACTATTTTAGTAGGGTTGTACTTGTCTATCTTTGCCAGGGGGTACTATATTGGTATATATTATAGTTGGACATCTTTGTCTAATGGGATTTTATTGTGATTCACAAGGACTTAATGGGATATAATGGTAGTTTAAGGGGATAATGATGATATACCCTCTTGTATCATCAAACGTAGTAATGAGACATCCCCGAACTCAATAAAGGTTTCTAGCGAAATTAATCTATAAATCAGTCATTTCAAAACAAATAAATATACATGTATATATATATACATAAATCTATATACACATTGTATATATATATATATGTACATATGCATATTATTATAAATTGTAACCCCCATAATGAGATAGAAAAGTAAAATCTTATGTGATAATTCTCCCAAAGTAGAGAGCCTCCCTAGAAAGATGCAGAAAGGTCTATGCTTTTCGGGGGGGTTGCTATATTGTGATAGAACGGGACATCTTAGGATACTACATTATATTAATGATTATTTGGATGATTACATATTGTGTATATATAGTAAATTATACGGTATGTTCAGTTCATTATTATCAAAATATGATATGATATAATATTATAATATTTCATATAATATCAGATTATAATATGATATATAATATCAGAATATAGTGTAGTATATATATATAATACAATATCATATAATATAATATATATACACCCTCCGCTGTCATCAAACGTAGCAATGGGAAATCCCCATTGCACTCAATGGAGGCCGGCAATGGGTCCCATTGATGCCATGTTGATGACACGCTGGAGCCGGCGAAGTTGTGGATTTACCCACCTAAAAATGGTGGATCTTTCCATAGAAAATGGTGATTTATAGTGGATTTTTCCCATTAAACATGGTGATTTTCCATAGTTATGTAAACGTTTACCAGAGGCTAATCACTATAAATCATTGCCAATCAGCCAGATACCCTGCAAAAAATGACAATTTCATTGCTGGTGAACGTAGATATTCCCATTAATACCAAAAGACTAAAGCATTAAAGTATCCATCTAAGATTGACCTAGTAAGCGAAGCCATAGTTATCTTAATGGTGCTTGAATGGAATATCAATGGGTACATTTTTTTTTGAATACCTCCAAAATGATACCATCTGGTTATGACTAACAGTTCGCCATGGAAAGATCCACCCATTTTTAATAGGTAAACCATCGAACTAAATGGGCCATGTCCCATGGCTATGTTAGTCATAACCAGAGGGTAGATCCGATAGGATGAACATTTAAAAAAACATCCAATGCTGGATCCCAGCATGGCCCATTTTCGAGACAACGCTGCCATCATCGACGAAACGACGAAAGGATCCATGGTCAACTACATTCACAAAGATCCACCACGACCGTTCAGTAGAGAAGAGTTGATCCTATTACCCTCTGGTAAACTAACATAGCTATTGAAAATGGCCATTTATAGTGAATTTTCCCATCAAAAATGGTGATTTTCCATAGCTACGTTAAATTACCAGAGGGTACATCCCATAGATCAATGGGAATTTCAGGATCCGAACAGATGGAGCTACATAAACGTACCATATTTCTGGCCATATGAATTGTGGGGATGTTCCCTGAAAATTAGGCCTAAAATTGATAGGCCCAAAATATTTCTGGAATCGGTACCTCCGTCCTCAATCGGTTCCTGGCCAGCATGGCCATAGATGGAATGTCCCCAGTTCGAGCATTTTCTGGGTCATGCTTGCCACTTCGATTCTTGGATCCCACAGAAAAAAAAAAGTACCTACCACCTTCAACTCTAAGGGTACCCAAGAATTAAGGCAGTCGGTTGCGGAGTGGCATTCACCCATCAGAGTTAAATCTTACCCTTTGGTTATTTAACATAGCTATGGGACATCACCATTAAAATAATAGGTACATCATCTATAAATGGCTCATTTTCCAGTTTGCTATGTTAGTCATAACCAGAGGGTAATCCATAATTACTGGTGATTAATCCATAATTCATGGTGATTGATCGATAATTAATCCAGAATTCCGTTTAAATAACCAGAGGCTAACTCCTAAAACTAACGGCGGTGCCCGTGTGTTCGCTAAAAGTAAACACGGTAGATCTACCAAGCTACTTCATGGGGGTTATAACAGTTATCGTGCACCCATAATTTTAATAGGTTGGTGGTATACCATGGTTAATATACTGTTAATGGTGGTTAATGATGATGGTTATTATATGGTTAATGATGGTTAATCATAATCTGGTTGGTGGTATACCTACCCCTCTGAAAAATATGAAAGTCAGTTGGGATGATGAAAATCCCAATATATGGAAAAATAATGAAAAAAAAACTAATCTTCCAAACCACCAACCAGGTTATAAACCAACATAGCCATCACTGGGGGGGCACCACTTGTAACTTTCTATGAATGTTCAAAAACTATGAGGGACGCACCTTGAAACGATCGCTGGTGGGGTACTCCTCCGTCAACGAGAGCACTTCACCATCCGCGTCCTCCATGAGCACCAAGGCAAAGTCATCCTGGCCGTTTCGAAAGATGGCTTGGAACCCACAAAAAAATGTAGGAAACTGGTGACAAAAATGGTGAAAGATGGGTATACGGTATAACCCCTTACAAAACTGAGGGAAAATCAGAAATTTTGGGATTTTACTCAGAAACTTGAGAATCAGGTTGGTTTAAGGGAAAAGTCTACAGGAAAGATGTTTTTTTTGTGCCACCAAATACGTGCCTTCCTGACGATTTCCGTTAAACCAATTCTGGGAATAAGTAGATGTATTTATTGATTTATCTATGTATCTATTTATTTATTTATCTATTCATTGATTTGTATAATATATATTTATATTATATATAATATTATATATATATATATTATATATATCATATATTATATTATATATATAATATTATATATATAACATTATATATATTAAATATAATATATTATATATTGTATGTTATATGTTATATGTTATATATTATATATTATATATTATATATCATATATCAGATATTATATATTATATATTATATTATAATATATATAATATATAATATATGATATATAATATATGATATATAATATATAATATATAACATATGATATAATATATATATATATTATATTATATATATATTATATTATATTTTATTTTTGTCTGCGGAGAAGGAAATAACCATCAGAAAAATATGCGTTTGTCTCAAAATGGATGGTACCCCAGGTTGTCCAGTGTTCATTACCAGCGTTCCTCATGAGAATTGCCATGAATTGGAGTGTCCAACAATGAAATCCATATGTATATGTATAATGGATTAATGGAATAATGGATTAATTATTAATGATTAATGATTGGATGGTAAACATACAAAAAACTATGGAAAATCACCATTTTTAATGGGAAAACTCACTATTTCTATGGCCATTTTCAATAGCAAACTGTTTGTTTACCAGAGGGTATATGTATGCATACATATATATGTATATATGTGGTTGGTGGTGCAATAACCATCTTGAAAAATATGAGTCAATGTGAAGGATGACATCCCATATATGAAATGGAAAATTAAAAATGTTTGAAACCACCAACCAGATATGAGTATAATGTAGCAAATCCTTCGGTACAAACCACACCCAACTACAGTCGAGGTCCCTTTCTGGCCGCCATGTTTCTACTGGTTTTTTGGATCCTGTTTTGGGAGCCATGATGAAGCAGGTTTGTTGGCATTCGAGGCGCTCCAAGGCTTACCGAGGCCTGCCC
>Ga0126342_10020367_pt1 | contig 11155 bp, 11 predicted proteins | sample Cyp1metagenome_FD_92528 | JGI IMG/M metagenome (GOLD analysis project Ga0126342, IMG submission 92528) | Coral microbial communities from Lord Howe Island, Old Settlement Bay, Australia - Cyphastrea 1 metagenome | ecosystem: Host-associated > Invertebrates > Cnidaria > Coral ...
GTGTTGCTGTAGGTGGATCAGGTGGTTTTTGCTGAACCCACTTCCCCAGTTTCGCAACATTTTCTTGAATGTCCTCTTTCCAAGCAGCAAGGCGTCGCTGAGACGCCTTTTTGGCCACCTCATACGTAGGTCGGCCGTCTTGGTAAACATGACAAACAACCAAATACAAAGAGCCAATGACACATGTGGCGTGCATGACTCCTGTATGACTCCTGTATTACACGTATGACATCTCGCTCTTGTCAGCTTTTGTACCCTCTACCCATACAGTTTCTTGGACCACGGGCCTAGTCAGTCTACTAGTCAATGTTTGTCTATGTCAGTCCAATGTCCTATGCATTTCAAGCTGTGAGGCATCTAGCACCGTCAACATTAAGAATATCAATCATCTGCAGTGGCAAATTTTCGGGGAATCCTGTGCCCAAAGTGACTCAGTTGCGTTCTGCACCACATGTCTGGTTGGAAACGACTGAGGATCCTGACTCGATAGTGTCCAACAGCACCAGCATCCGCCCAGCTGTCACTAGATGCGACTCGAAGATGCTCTTCAAATCTTCACTTCCTGTTTTGGTTGCCTCAACTGATGCTGATTTTCACACATGATGCTCCATGATTCTTCCTTCTAGCCCCTGTTTCAAATCCCTCTAAGAGCAATGCGAAGGTGCAAAGATGAAATATGATGCTAGCTTCGAAACTTGTCGACTGCACTTTTTGTCTAAAAAAGGACTTGTAACTTTGCCTCTAACAAGAGACCCTCAGCTGGTAGCGGGCCCCGCCTCCTCCATGATACGGTACTGGTTGTTGCAAAAAAACACATCCATAGGAAGATGGTTTCTGGATCTTCATCAGACTTCTGCAGCCATCCTTCCACAGCACTGACCACATTGGACAAGGAATAGGCCCAGCACCAGGACACAAAGTGAGTGACTTTGCCTCAACACCGATCAATTTGGGGAAGATTTGAAGAGGAAGCACATCATGAAGTCATGGACTGGCGTCCATTAGAAAAAAAACGCGTTGGCACCATGTGCTGATCCCAATTTTCTCCAAATGGCCACTGTAAACATCCTCCACAGCATCCACGATGCTACAGTGCTGCTTCCCATCTCTAGGACATTTCCGGTCGTAGCCCATACCTCGTCAAAATCGCCACTATATTTTCCAACACATTCTTGAGCTAACATGTGACAAATCATGATATTTCATGCATCATTGCTGTTCTTCCCGGCAATCTGGGAACTTTTCATGGCTATACAGGAGGCCATTTGCAGCAAGGGACCTTGCGGCCCATGCACCAAATGTGGGCAAATTTCGTAGAAATTCGGATCTTCCTTTGCAGCTGCACCTTAGCAACGTGTAACAGCACGCAATTAGTTGAAAAATGTTGAAAATATAATGACGATGCACATTTGAAAAAAATATGCCATTGACTTCTCAGGATGGAACCAATGTCCAATACAAAATGCACTTTCCGTCCATGTCATTTTCCTCTCATTTATGTATGCATTTCCTTCCATTTTCTTCCATTTGTGCATTCATGTCCTTCCATTTTCCTTACATGTCATTTCCTTCCTTTCATTCTTGCATTCATTTCCTTCCATGTTCTTTTCATTTTTGCATTCATGTTGTTTTTTATGTTTCAGTCATATCCTTTCATTTTTGTGCTCATGTCCTTCCATGTTCTTTTCATGATTGCATGCATTTCCTTTCAGTTTCATTTCATGGTTGCATTCATTTCCTTTCATGTTCCTGTCATTTTTGCATTCAGGTTTTTTTGTTTTCTTTTCATGTTTGCATTCAAGTCCATTTTCCTTTCATTGTTGCATTTATTTCCGTCCATTTTCGTTTGTTCATTCATGTCCTTCCATGTTCCCTTCATTTGTCCATGCATTTCCTTTAATTTCTGCAAAAGTTTCATGGCTGTCCAAACATACAATCGCTCGAACTTGGTTGTTCGAACACCAGAGCAACCTATGCATCCCGGCTACAGACTGTCCCCGCAAGCCAAATAGAATACGCCCTTGTGCAGGGCTAAGTCCTTGTTCAGGACTGTTTAATTATCCTAATGTTGCCGCCTGGAAGTGGAAGGAGCGTGCCTTAGTGTTAGTTCCTTTGTCCGGTGTTCCTTCCTCCCAGAATCGGGCGGCAGCCCTTTTTCATTTCTCTCATGGGAATCGGGAAGATATCATACCAATATTACCAATCGTCCAGAATTGCTTTAAGTTGCAGTGAATCAGTATGAAGTCTGCCCAAACCCACATGGACTGCGCCGAGGCGCTCCATGCCAAGGGTGGAAAGACCTCCACCAAGTATGTGGCTCCCACACCCAATGTTGGTGCCTCTGGTGGCAGTTCAGCACAACTCGGGCAAAGATGCACCTGGATCAACGAGTTCAAGACATTTGTGTTTCACAGCCACAAGCTCCTGTCATATAGCACTGACATTTCTTCCATCTCATTTTTTCCCTGCCGGTGTGTGGGTCAGTTTTGTGAAATACTTTCAACGTCCACGCCGTCACCTCATGCAGTGGGCAATGCCAGTGCATGTCAGCAGCTCGGGAGTGTGAACAAGATCTGCACCCTCAGTGTATGGCATGTGAATGGAAGAATTGTATTGCGCGTCTCTCTCACAACCAAAATAGATCACTTGCTGTGGACACAAAAAGTAAGTTGCCATCTGGAACCGCTTGGACAGGATGTCTTTCGACAAGCATATTGATGAATCACTTCTGGTCACATTGATACAATTCACTACCCTTTTCGTGGGTTAGTTGCACCAACTTTGAAGGTCAAGTCAAGCGTCTGTAAGGATTCGAGTCTGCGAGTTCCATGTCGTGGCGACCTTCTATCTGGCATTGGGGTGTGCAAATCCACCTGGCCGTGGCCGGCCCCAGAATTCAAACATGTTGGGTTTGTTACCTTTGATTGGCAGGTCAGGTCTTGGCCCGGCCCCAGACACGGATGTCGGCACATGTGATGTACATGGGACTCTGGCCTAAACATGCCTAAACCAAAGCCAAATCAGTTGGGAATACTCGAAGGAAGTTTGGAGATGAAACTTGCGATATACTGAAAGTATGGCACAAGAAATAGAAAGATCAGAAAGTCAGAAGATCAAAGAGATCAAAAAGATCAAAAAATGCAAGTGCAGAGATCCGCGTGTCTGGAGTCTGAAGGGTAGGAGTTGCGCAAAATGCTGTGTTTTTTCAAAGTTCTGTGCTTCGCCCCGCTCGAGTGGGTACTTCTGAAGAACGGGCGGGCGCGCACAGCTTTCTGTCAAAATCGTTAAAAACTGGCAGGCTCGGAGCACTTTTGGAAGTTAAGATGTCTAAAATTTGCACCCCGTTGTAGCGAGAGAGCGATTGCGAAGTCAGAATCGTTAAAAACTGGCGGGTTCGGAGCACTTTTGGAAGTTAAGATGTCTAAAATTGTGCATCCCATTGTAGCGAGAGAGGGATTGCAAAGTCAAAGTCGTTAAAACTGGCGGGCTCGGAGCACTTTTGGAAGTTAAGATAAGATGTCTAATATTTGCACCCGGTTGTAGCGAGAAAGCGATTGCGAAGCCAAAATCCTCAAAAACTGTGCGCTTTTGGAAGTTAAGATGCCTAAAATTTGCACCCCGTTGTAGCGAGAGAGCGATTGCGAAATCAAAATCCTCAAAAACTGCACACTTTTGGAAGTTAAGATGTCTAAAATTTGCACCCCGTTATAGCGAGAGAGCGATTGCGAAGTCAAAATCCTCAAAAACTGGCAGCGTCGGAGCACTTTTGGAAGTTAACATGTCTAAAAATTGCACCCCGTTGTAGCGAGAGAGCGATTGCGAAGTCAAAATCGCTAAAAACTGGCGGGTTCGGGGCATTTTTGGAAGTTAAGATGTCTAATATTTGCACCTGGTTGTAGCGAGAGAGCGATTCCGAAGTCAAAAGCATCAACACACCAGGTGCCCGCGACGTTTTTCAGACTTCAACTTCCATTTGTTGGAGGCAGTCTCCCAGAAATGCTACGTTTTAAGCTATCAACTTCCAGCTTTGAAGGAAACCGCGAATTTCAAGCTATCGACTTCCAGTTTTGAAGGAAGTCTCCCAGAAAAGCTTCGTTTTTAAGCTATCAACTTCCAGTTTTGAAGGATGTCTCGCAGAAAAGTTTTGTCTTTAAGCTATCAATTTCCATTTTTGAAGGAAGCCTCGCAGACGAAAGTTAGTAACTCAGTAAGTCAGTCAGTCAGTCCGTCCGTCAGTCAGTCAGTCAGTCAGCCAGTCAGTCAGTCAGAAGGTGCGAAAGTAAGACAATAATGTCAGTCAGCCAGTAAGTTATTCAGTCAGCAAGTGGGTAAGTCGGTAAGTCAGTGAGACAGTAAGCCAGTAAGTGAGTAAGCCAGTAAGTTAGTAAGTCAAAAGAGCCGTAAGTCAGAGTGAGTAACCGAGTAAGTCACTAAGCCCGCAAGTCAGTAAGCACGCAAGTAAGTAAGGAAGGAAGGAAGTAAGTCCGTAAGTCAGTCAGTCAGTCAGTCAGTCAGTCAGTCAGCCAGCCAGTCAGTCAGTAAGTCAGTAAGTCAGTACGTAGGTAAGTGAGTGAGTGAGTGAGTGAGTGAGTGAGTGAGTGAGTGAGTGTGAGTGAGTAAGTAAGTAAGTAAGCAAGTAAGTATGTAAGTAAGTAAGCGAGTACGGAAGTAAGCAAAGGAAGCAAAGGAAGCAAAGGGAGAAAAGGAAGCAAAGTAAGCAAAGTAAGCAAAGTAAGAAAAGTAAGCAAAGTAAGCAAAGGAAGCAAAGGAAGCACAGCCAGCAAAGAAAGCAAAGTAAGCAAAGTAAGTCAGTCAGCAACTAAGTAAACATTTAAGTCAGTCAGCAAGTAAGTAAGTAAGTAATTAAGTAAGTAAGTAAGCAAGCAAGCAAGCAAGTAAGCAAGCAAGCAAGTAAGCAAGCAAGCAAGTAAGTAGGTAGGTAAGTCAGTAAGTCAGTAGGTAGGTAGATAGGTAAATAAGCGACTGGCACATTGTGGGACAAACATCAACCAGAGTTTTGCCATCTTTCAGACCGCCAAGGAATCACACTCACGGACATCTTGCGCGACACACTCCCTCTCCTACACTTCCCTATCCTTTTGAAACTTCCGCCCCGCCTTGTGCGGCACTACTCGTACAATAATTCCCAGTGTTAATGCTGTATCCAAGAAGTCTTACCGAAGTCATGTGCAATTTTTCTCCAAATTATACAGCGGTGTTTTTCAAAACAGGAACGACTTTGTCAGATACCTGTATAACTACGGGGTCTGCACAAGTTCGTACGCGGCACATATTTTATGTTGCTAGTTTGAAAACAAGTGGGAGCATAAGCAAAAAAACTCAACTGCATTCGCACCAACTAGCAGGTCTAGGAACAAACCTGGAAAAACATTTGCTGATACCCTATACTTGAGACTAGAAACATATTTCACGCCAATGCGTTTCTATATCATCCAACAGTCTGCCTGAATTGTTGCCAAGCTGGATATCGATGCTGCGTGCTCCACAGCACCACGTTCCTGCAAAATGTTTTGCAGAGTTGGACTATGAGCTGACAGCGGGCAAAAAATCGATTGAGAAAGGGAAGCTGGACGCCACGTGGGTTCACTTTGAACATGCAAATTCTGAGCCAAAAGGACAAAAGCGAAAAAAAGAAACGGCATTTTAAAAAACGATAAACCTGCAAGACTGTCCTTGAAACGTTATCTACTTTTTGGACTGTTCCATCTTCCCAAGCAAATTGCCGGCATTCCGCTGGCTGAAATTCGTGCTTTCGACCATGCGCATCGAAAGCGGTCTCTCGGACCTGCAAGCACATCTCCCTACAGGAAAAACAGGTCTGTTTGCAAAACGTTTCCATTGAACCAAGCAATTGGCCCTAGATGCAGTTTTGTCGTAAGAAACACATGAAAGGTAGGAGCACTCCTAGCCTAACCGATCACATGGAAGAGGCGCGTCGTTTCTACATTCCTGATAGGGTTCATGCCCAAGGCACTGTGAGTTTGAGCACCTTGCCCCGAGGCCATTCGGCAGTCATCCTGTGAAATCGGGGTTCAGGTCAAACAACATATGTACTTGTGCACCGACGTGTACATTACATGCACATATGTGAGTGGTACGAATGTATACATATGTATACATTGCCTGTGTAAACGCGTAAAGGAGAATATTTTGTATGTATGTATGTATGTCTGTCTGTCTGTCTGTCTGTCTGTCTGTCTGTATGTATGTATGTATGTATGTATGTGTGTATGTGTGTATGTGTGTATGTGTGTATGTGTGTGTATGTATGTATGTATGTATGTATGTATGTATGTATGTGTGTATGTGTGTATGTATGTATGTATGTATGTATGTATGTATGTATGTATGTATGTATTTATGTATGTATGTATGTATGTATCTATGTATCTATGTATCTATGTATCTATGTATGTATGTATGTATGTATGTATGTAAGTATGTACGTGTGTGTGTGTGTATGCATGTGTATGTGTATGTGTATATTATGTTTATGTGTATGCGTATGCGTATGCATATGTGTATGCGTATGCGTATGCGTATGTGTATGTGTATGGGTATGTGTGTGTACACGGTTATAACAAACGGTTTGTCTATTCAATTGTGATTCTTCAAAATCGCAGGGGAACTGGGCACTCTGTGACTGACCCGCTTCGGACCTGCCAATTTTCCATTGTATCTGGCAGATTGTACGCCGAGCTCGTTCACCTGCTTTCCTAAAATTCTCAGGTCCATTCAGGCGAGTACAAGCACATCCTGCACACCTTTCACATATCCTAATAAACATTCAGTATGTTTTGGGTGTTTGACCTCAATTGGTCGCACCGTCCACATGGTTTCGACTGTGTGAATGGCTATGAGCGGCGTATTCAGAATGGAGACTCGGTTTTCGATTCTTTGGAGCCGTTTACACTTCGAGTGGAATCCAAGCAGTCTCAACAACTACGTGATAAGCTTTCTTTGAAGGCGTTAAACCGCAGTAGCCACAAAGCGAAGCAGCCACTCATTGGCAGTAGCAGTCTTCGGACAAAGGATGGCATAAGTCGAAGCCGTTCACACTTGGAGTGTAATGCAAGCTTCCCGGGAAGAAATCCTACGATTTGGTTGGCATCTGGCACAATTGTCATGCTTGTCATTGCTGTTGTTTTGTTTGCGCTTGCTCTGTTGGCTGTTGTTGCTCCCCTCCCTCTGCCCTCTTGCTTCCCCGTTACGGTTGTTTCGTTGGTTTTGCTGTCCGCGTCTTTTGTTTGTTCTCTGCCTTCCCCTCCTGGCTCCCGCCAGGTCCTGCTGGCGCTTCATTGCTTTTGTTGTCATTTTCATCGGGTTACTTCATTTTCATCGGTCCTGATGACTGTTGCTTGTGGGATGCAAGTGGATTGCACTTTTGCTGCATTTTTTCCTTTCTCTGTCTTGGAACAATCAATAAATTTTGATGTGGTTGCTCAGTCAATGGACAGTGATTTTGATGTTGTTGACAACTACCCAGAAACACCGTCGGATCCTCAGCTTTTTCCATATTTCGGTCAGAGATCATGAAGCTATGTCATCAACATCATTGTTATTTGTCTCACCAACGGATGTTCCATTTCGCGTCGCAGTAAAGAAGTGCAAAACCATGCCCCATACATGGGGTTAAGGGATCACTTAGAGCACCGGAAAGTGGATCACTTAGAGCACCGGATCACTTAGAGCACCATGGGATCACTTAGAGCGCCAAAAAAGTGGATCACTTAGAGCACCAGAGAATGAGACCTTTAGGGTAAGGGACATGGGGTGGGTTTAGGGGACACTTGGGGACACTTGTTTAGGGAGAATGAGACCTTTAGGGTAACACTTAGGGGACACTTGGGGACACTTGGGGGGGACATGGGGTGGGTTTAGGGGACACTTGGGGACACTTGGGGGACACATAGGGGACAAGTGGCGACACGGGGCTGGGACACGGGAAGGGTTTAGGGGACCAGCATGGTGGATTACATTAGAGCACCAGGGAATGAGACCTTTAGGTGTACACCATTCTGGACCTTTTTATTATTAGGCAACTCATCCATCTGAGAAATTCCTGCTATTTCTTCGAGAATGTCCTTTTCACACATTTTCAAGCTAAAACTACGTCAGAGCATCTGAAACACGACATTAGAGCGACTTTCTTGTCCACGTTGAGGTCGTTGAACATGCATTTCCTGGCAGCAAGCATATGGGTCGTTGAACACGCATTTCTTGCCAGCTGTTACTGATATGTTGTAAACTCTTCTTCAAGTAACTTGCAAGACGTTCCTGCTACGTTGTAACATCTTGGTCAAGTAACTTGCAAGACGTTCCTGATACATTGTCATATCTTCTTCCAGTAACTTGCAAGACGTTCCTGATACGTTGTAACAAATTCTTCAAGTAACTTGCAAGACGTTCCTGCTAAATTGTAACAAATTCTTCAAGTAACTTGCAAGATGTTCCTGCTAAATTGTAACATCTTCTTCAAGTAACGTGCCAGATGTTCCTGATACGTTGTAAACTCTTCTTCAAGAAACATCCAAGACGTTCCTGATACGTTGGAACAACTTCTTCAAGTAACTTCCAAGACGTTCCTGGTACGTTGGAACAACTTCTTCAAGTAACATGCAAGACGTTCCTGCTACGTTGACACCTCTTCTTCAAGTAACTTGCCAGATGTTACTGATATGTTGTAAACTCTTCTTCAAGTAACTTGCAAGACGTGCCTGACACATTGTATGATGCTCTTTCGGTGCCGAAAAGCAGGTCGCATGGAATGTTATCGCGTGCTTCGGACACATATGAATGCATCCATTTATGTGTCTATATGCCTCTGCGCATGTATGGAACTCCAGCGCTATGTCTCTCTTATGTCACTTTTCAGCGCTCCAAGCGATCCACTTTTCGGCGCTCTAAGCGATCCACTTTTCGGCGCTCCAAGCGAACCCCCGACCCATACATGGGGCCTTTGTGTGTGTGTGCATACACCGTTATAACAAACGGTTTGTCTATCTAATTGTGATTCTTCAAAATCGCAGGGGAACTGGGCACTCTGTGACTGACCCAGTTCAACGAAGCTAGGTCACAGAGTGGGATATCTGGATTGGCCATCCAGACGGACCTGCCAATTTTCCATTGTACCTGGCAGATTGTACGCCGAGCTCGTGCACCTGCTTTCCTAAAATTCTCAGGTCCATTCAGGCGAGTACAAGCACATCCTGCACATCTTTCACATATCCTAATAAACATTCAGTGTGTCTGTATGATCTGTATGTGCATGTGTCTGTAGCGTCTGTCTGTCTGCCTGCCTGCCTGTCTGTCTGTCACAGTCTGTCTGTATGTACGTACATACGTAGGTACGTAGGTGGATATGTAGGTATGTCGGTATGTATGTATGTACGTGTGTGTGTGTCTGTCTGTCTGTCTGCCTGGCTGTCTGTCTGTCTGTATGTATGTATGTATGTATGTGTGGATGGATGGATGGATGGATGGATGGATGGATGGATGGATGGATGGATGGATGGATGTATTTACTGAAAAGCTTCAGGCAGCTGCTGTATCAATGTTGCACTGCAGTGCTTGCGCACTGTTGCAGCAATCTTGCGCTGCGCACGGTGTTTGTCAACGTTGCCAAACTGTTGCCGTAACAGTCGGCTCAAGAAAGGCATCGGCTCAAGGCCTACGTGATGAGCCAGTAACACGACGTATGTGGAGGAACCCTTCCAGCACAATGTTGTACTTTAACACCCCCTCTTGACTGTTGCCCCCATTGTTGGAGCGACAGTTATCACCAAAACAAACATGTCGAGACCGAAAGCGTCTTCACGGCTAAAATGAGATGATCCTGCACACTTTACAACCATGATGTTGGCCGAAAGATTTTCTGTTGATCAAATGTTGATCACACTGTTCGGCTCTGTTGATTTGGTCCCTGTTGGCATCAGGAAGTTATCTGAGCTCCACCCTTCTTTGCTGCTCAATAATCACCCTGTTGGTTCTCTTTGGTCTTCATGTTGGCATACATGAAGATCATCAAAGACATTAGACGTGCTTCGGCGTGCGAACCTGGTCGATGCCGCCAGGAAATGGAGACGTCAACTGGACTGGGCATGGGGGACATGAGGGCCTGAACGTGGACGTGGGCGTGGTGGGGAACGTGGGAGATGTGGGGGAGGGGGACGTGGAGGACGTGGGGGGCGTGGACGTGGATGTGGACGTGGATGTGGACGTGGGGGACGTGGACTGGACATGGAGGATGATGTGAATCCAGAATCCAGATGAGAACGTGAAGCGCACCAGTGGCATCCTGATCTCCGACAGCAAGAACCTGTTCCATCGTCTCTCTCAGACAATGCTGACTCTCAAGATTGAACTGCTTTGCTTGAAAGAAACCATGGTTTTTAATCAAGGCCTAATGAGGTGGGGAAATGGTGACTCCCAACTAAGTAACAGTTTGACGAACAATGATGCACCTCATCAACTGTTGCTTTTTCATGCCCGACATGGACGGTGGCGAATCGTTTATGATCAGTCCCTCGTGCAGGTAGAAAAAGGAAAAGTTTAGGACTAGGATCCTTGTGAATTTGTTATACCAAATGTGAAGCACCACCTTCGTATCCATCGTTGGAAAAGAGATCGCAGGAACTTGAGCGCACGTACGTACGTACGTACGAATGTATGATGTATGTATGTATGTAGGTATGTAGGTATGTATGTATGTACGTGTGTGTGTGTGTCTGTCTGTCTGTCTGTCTGTCTGTCTGTCTGTCTGTCTGTCTCTGTATGTATGTATGTATGTATGTATGTAGGTATGTATGGATGGATGCATGGATGGATGGATGCGTGGATGGATGCGTGGATGCATAGATGCATGGATGCATGGATGCATGAATGCGTGGATGCACGGATGCGTGGCTGCATGGATGCATGGATGCATGGATGCATGGATGCACGGATGCATGGATGCGTGGATGCATGGTTGCATGGATGCGTGGATGCACGGATGCACGGATGCGTGGATGCATGGATGCATGGATGCATGCATGGATGGGTGGATGGATGCATGGATGCATGGATGCATGGATGCATGGATGCGTGGATGCATGGATGCATGGATGCATGGATGCATGGATGCGTGGATGCA
>Ga0126342_10020368_pt1 | contig 11155 bp, 9 predicted proteins | sample Cyp1metagenome_FD_92528 | JGI IMG/M metagenome (GOLD analysis project Ga0126342, IMG submission 92528) | Coral microbial communities from Lord Howe Island, Old Settlement Bay, Australia - Cyphastrea 1 metagenome | ecosystem: Host-associated > Invertebrates > Cnidaria > Coral ...
AGAAGAGTAGTCTGCAGTGCGAGGGGTGGGCTCTCTCGTGTTTGTTATAATGGTACTTTGTATCCTTCAAATGAAGGCAATCCCCTTGTGTTTTGATGGATTGCTGTGACCCTGCTGTGACCCAGTCGTGGCGACTTTTCCGCAAGCGGTTTGTCCACATTCAAGAAAATTGCTCTGACTTCAGCCCTCGACTATAACTAGTGTTGGCAAGATTCGATAATGCTTGGCTACCTTTATATATTTTTACGGAATGGCGAATCTTTTTTATGCGCATAGAATTTTGTTATTGGGTTAAAGTGGTAATTTATGGGTGCGGTCATCTTCTTGTGCCGCAAACGGGGTGCCGTTGGGAAGTCCATAATATACATGTCATTCTTGCTGGATGAATCAATCGTTTGGGAATTTGATTTTTCTAACCTTTTACAGGGGCACACATGTTTTTGAAACATATTCTTCTTGAGATAGAAAATTCATGGGGATGGCTTCTCAATAGCTTGACTCGCACAGAAGAGAGAACAATAGAACAGAAGAGTAGAGTAGAAGAGACTATATACAGAAGAGTAGAGAAGAGAATCGAATTGAAGAGTAGAAGTGATTAGAGAGGCCTAGAGCAGAGAAGGGAAGAATAGAAAAGATCTCTGCTGCCTTGCCCTGCTGCCTTGCCCTGCTGCCTTGCCTTGCAAAATCCAGATTTCGTACAGATCTCGTAAAGACCTCGTAAGGATCTCGTAAAAATAATGCAATGAGAATGACATGTAGAATTCCTGTTTTTCTAGAGGTCAAGTTGATGGTGCGCTATGCGGTTTATAACGCTTTGTGTCAGGTTTAAGACAGATAAACGGTACAAAGCATTGCAATTCGCATAGGAATTTCATGAAAACAATGTGCACATACATGGATCGGCAAAGCGATCGGCTGCAGAAAAGAAAATTGTTACCTGAGTACTTGGATGTACTCGGTATGCCAATGGAGAAAACCATCATGGATGAGATTCTTAGAGATTAAATATGTTGTTCCGACAATGGGAATTATATCTAAGAAGTTGGGTTGATAGAAAACAAGGTATGTTATGCATTCCTTGACATTTGGGTTGAGGTCAAAAAATTAGGAAAATAATAAATCAATCCAAAAACCTGTCCGTGAGGGCCGGTGTGCCATGGTAATTTACACATGACGTAAGTTCTTGGGGTCGTGGGGTAAGCGGTATGCCATGCGGTGGGGTAAGTTCATAGATTTTGGGGCAAGTTACCCCCCGGACTCGTATTATCGTTAAGCTAGCTGGCTCTGGCTGACTGGCTAGTAAAAAATCCGTCGAAAAGAAATATAAGCCTAAATATAATTAAATTAAAGGTAGATGAAAATATATATATATATATCCAGAAGAGACGCCCGCAGGCCGACGGATATAAGTTATAGATGTGTATTTAAATCTTCGTATTCTTTATATTTAGGTCCTGTTCAAGGTTGTTTGGTAGGTCGAGCTATTGTGGACATTGAATAGAAATCGTAATAGGTTAATGGTGGGAAAAAAAAAATAAATAATAAATTTTCTTAAATTTCAAAAAAAATGGTTTTCCGAATCATACCCCCGAATTATACCCGAATCATACCTCAAATTTCCTAATTCTAAATCGATCAGAATTTGTGTTTTAAGAATTTATTTCTTTGTAACCATTCGTCACGGGCTACACTATACCTCCTGCTGCTTCTGAGAAAAATCCGACAACAACGCCCTGCAGCGGCATCCTGCAATGGTACCAACATACCAATTCCAAAACGCACACACCACTTTAACTGCAGCACCTTGAAGCAACACCCTGCAGCGGCACCACCAGCCAGCTCCAGAGCGGACACGCCACTCTAACAGCTGCACAATGCAGCGTGCAGCAGCACCCTTCACTATCCTTCACTAGCACCCTTGCAGCACGAATTGGGGACAATATGTATCCTCCTTGCAGCACCGTGAAGCATCACCCCTTGCAGCAGCACCAGCAGGCTAGCTCGACAGCACCCTCAAGCAGCACCTTCCACCCGCATCCGCTCAGCAACATGCCGGCTCCAAAGCAGGGTTTAAAACACACACCACTTTGACAGCAGTACCTTCAAATATCACCCTCAGGCAGCACCTGCAGCAGCACCCTAAGCGCCACCAGCATCGCTCCAAATTGTACGCACCACTCTGACAGCAAGCAATACCCTGCACCAGCACCTTGCAGTGCACCCCAACGGCACCACGATGCCCGCTCCAAAGCGCGCCCACCACTCTGACAGCAGTACGCATAGCGTCAACAGCATGCCAGCTCCAGAGCGCTCCACGTATAGTATAATTACCAACAATTGAAATATTTTCGGGATAAGAATGGTAGTTCTCTACAACAAAATATCACAAAAGAATAAAAGGAAATAAATGGAAGTGGCGAGGGCGGGAAATGATAGTGAAGGGAAATGGTAATTATGGGAAGTGGTAATTATAGGAAGTGGTGACGAAGGAAATCGTAAGGAAGGGAAATACTGACGAAGGGAATTGATGACGAAGGGAAGTGGTGACGAAGGGAAGTGGTGACGAAGGGAAGTGGTGATTTTGGGAAGTGGTGACGAAGGAAAATGGGGACGAAGGGAAGTGGTAACGAAGGGATAATTAAGGGATATGATGACGAAGGGAAATGGTGATGAAGGGAAGTGGTAGCTAAGGGAAATGGTAACGAAGGGAAGTGATGACGAAGGGAAGGGGTAACGAAGGGAAGTAATAACGAAGGGAAGTGGTGACCAAGGGAAATGTTGATGAAGGGAATGTTACGAAGTATATTGTAATTAATGACTACGTAAATGTTATATGGGATTTATATTGGGGAGGAAGCAGACATACGAAACCTTGTCTTTTTCCGTATAAAGTGGCTGTAACCGGCGATAAAAGGTACCTCGCGTGTGCGACGGGTGCGGCTGCGGTCGTTTCATGCGCGAACTAGTTCCTCTTCTGTATTCTACAACGAGTGGTTGTTCCTGTGTGCGTAATTCTATGTATTTCTTGCATCTCTGGTTGCAGAATGGCTGCATGATTGTTGTCATGTTCTGTTGCCATGTGCGTAGAGAGATAAGGGTTAGCCATGTAATGCTATGAAATGCATTGTAATGATTACATGAATGATATATGGAGTTTGTTTTGGGAAGGAAGCCGGAGCACGTCACGAAACCTTATATTTTTCTATGTAAAGTGGCTGCAACCGGCGATGAAAGGTACCTCGTGTATGCGACAGGTGTGGTTACGGTAGTTTCATGCGCGAATTAGTTCCTCCTCTGTATTCTGCAACGAGTGGTTGTTCCTGTGTGTGTAGTTCTATTTATTTCTTGAATCTCTGGATATCTCTGGTTACAGATCGCAATGGAATATTTGCATAATTGTTGTCATATTTTATTGCCATGTATATAGATCCGTACAGATTTGTGACATAGTACTGCGAAACATATTGTAATGGCTACATAATATTGCATGGATTTTGTTTTGGGGAAGAAGCCGGAGCACAAAACCTTGTATTTTTCCGTGTAAAATGGCTGCAACTGGCGATGAAAGGTACCTCGTATGTGCGATGGGTACGGCTGCGGTCGTTTCATATGAATTAGTTCCCCCTCTGTGTTCTGGAACGAGTTGTTATTCTTGTGTACGTAGTTCTATATATATTTTTTTCTTGAATCTCTGCTTGCAGATCGCATTGGAATGGCTGCATGACTGTGGTCATGCTTTGTTATCATGTATGTAGAGAGATGCAGGTTAGCCACGTGATGTTGCGAAATGCATTGTAATAGTTACATGAATATTGCAGCTGATTTATCAATAAATTTTCGTAATTTTGGTACTAATAATTTTCTTTTTAAAAATTAATTTAAAAAATGTTTCAAATTCGTTTTTTTTCTGCTTTGGCGTCGAGATCCGGTTTTGGAGGTCTAATTTCCGACACCGCTCCAGTAATTTTATTATTTTTTGCAACTTAACCTCTGCAAATCGTATTGTAGTGATTGGATCAAGGTTGCTTGGTGCCGCGGCTGCATGCGTAATACTATTATTTTGTGTAGCTGGATTTCGTAAATCGTATTGGAGTGGCTGTATCAAGGGTGCGAAAGTAATTTATCAGCAAATTTTCGCAATTTTGGCGCTAGTAATTTTCATTGTAAAGTCCTTTTATTTTTTTTTTCAAAATTGCGTTTTTTTCGCTTTGGCGTCGAGATCCGGTTTTGGAGCTGTAATTCCTGTTGTGAAAATTTCTCTGTGTATTTTTTTTTCTGGATTTTTTTTTCCTGTGTGTGAAAGATTTTGTGTGTAAAAGTTTGTTGTGTACAAAACCTTCTCTGTGTGTAAAAGTTTTTTTGTTTAAAAAAATGTTATAAGAGGAAATGTTTGCCATGTGTAAAAGTATTGTGTATAAATGTTTTATAAATAGATATGTGTTGTGTGTGAAAGCCTGTTATATGTAAAAGATTCTAGGTGTAAAAATTTGTTATGTGTAAAAGTTTCTCTGAGTGTAAAAGCGTCTCTGTGTAAAAAATGTTGTGTGTGCAAACGCTTAACATGGATAAAAACATTGTGTGTAAGTATTCTGTGTGTAAACGCTTGTTGTGTATGAAAGCTTGCTGTGTATGAAAGCTTGCTGTATGTAAAAATTTCTCTGCTTAAAAAGTTTGCTGTGTGTAAAAGCTTCTCTGCGAAAAAAATTGCTATGTGTAAAAGCTTTCTTTGTGCAAGCTTTGTAGTACAAAGTAGTATTAGGACGTATTTTAAGCATTTTTAAGCAAGATTTATGGTACAAAGTAGTACTAGGACGTATTTGCGCAAGTTTCGTAGTACAAAATAATACTGGGAAGTGCTTCGTGCAAGCTTTGTGGTACCAAAAAAAAAATGAAGTGCTTTATGCAAGCCTTGCACTACAAAGTAGTATTGGGTGCAAGCTTTGTAATACAAAGTAAAACTGGAACGTGCTTTGTGCAAGTTTCGTAGTACAAAATGAAACTGGAACGTGCTTTGTGCAAGCTTTGTAGTACAAAGTACTATTGGGAAGTGCTTTGTGTAAGTTTTGTAGTATAAAGTGGTATTGGGAAGGACTTTGTGCAAGCTTTGTAATACAAAGTGGTCTTGGGAAGGACTTTGTGCAAGCTTTGTAATATAAAGTAGTACTGGGTGCAAGCTTTGCAGTACAAAGTAATACTGGGAAGTGCTTTGTGCAAGCTTCGTAGTACAAAGTAGTACTGCGACGTGCTTTGTGCAAGCTTTGTAGTGCAAAGTAGAACTGGGAAGTACTTTAAGCAAGCTGTGTAGTACAAAGTAGTACTGGGAAGTACTCTGCGCAAGCTTTGTAGTACGAAATAGTACTCTGACGTGCAGAAGAGCCGAGATAAGTTGAGACTAGTTTCGGTGAGATGAGAAAGGTTGAGCTGTTCTCAGATGAAATAAAAATAGTCAAGAAGAACTTAGCTGACATATTGGAAGACATGAAATGAGATGAGAAGAGCTCGGATGAGATGAGTTGAGATGAAGTGCAAGTGTGAAGTGTGGAGTGTGGGGTGTGAAGAGTGCAGTGTGAAGTGTGAAGAAAGTGTTCGCTTGGAGTTGCATTGCACCGGGGTCCTGCGCAGGTCATGTTCTTGGACAACAACAGTGCAACAGCTTCGCACAAAGCATGCACGCACGGGCCTGGCTGGCGCACGGCGCATGCAAGTTCTATAGATGAGAAAGGTCTTATAGTATTATAGTATATCCTTAAGGCAACTTCCGCCCCGCCTCGTGCGGGTACTACTGGTATTATATATTAGATTATTCTAATGTATTCTATTATATTATATTTTATTATATATATTATATGGTATACGATGTCACGGCACGCCACTACACGACACTACACTACATTCCAGTACATTACATAACGATATATAACGATTACATTACATTAAGTACTTAAGCTTCGCTTAAAAGGTGTAAATATGTGTAAATGAGCCAAATCCTCATGGCAACATGCATAAAATAAATTGAAATACCATCTGGTAATTTAACATAGCTATTGAAATGGGTTACTAAAAAGGGTGATTTCCATAGTTATATTAGTTTACCAGAGGGTAATATGAAATATACATTCCTCTGGGACAATGATATTAGACGTCTTTGAAATTCATTCTCTGTTTTTGTCGAATCTGATTTTAAATTCGACAATTTCTTCAAGCTCCTTTTTGAGCATAAGGATTTTGCAGTACCTGGTAAAGAAATGGAAAGAATTCTCAACAGAGTTCTCAGCAGATTTCATCAGAAATTGTCTCTTTGAAATAGACCTTGCCGGTGCCTTGACGACCCGATCATGTTGATAGGCAATGGCCAGCTCTCTAGCTCCTCTTCCTGAAGCATCCAAAGCCTGGCCAGATCCATAACCCGTCGGTGATGATCGTCAAGGACATCATAATCATCAGCAATGTGAATGCGAATGTGAACGTGAACATGAATATGAATATCAGTGAGAATATTGAATATTGAATGTGAATATGAATATAAGTATGAGTATGAGTCTTGATGAAATCTCATGAATCACCAGTTGTCATCAGCGTCAGGATCAGCATCGTCCTCATTCTTGTTTCCGCCAAAACCACAGCGACCAACATCCCCTAAATGAAACTGTGGCAAGGTATAGACTGCCTTCGCATCAGCACCATGCGTCAGAAGCAACTGGACCTTGTTGCTGGCGCACCGTTGCATTGGTTTTGACATACCTCGCATAGCCTTTCTCGATCTTGTTGGAAGGTTCCCAGACTTGATTCTCAAAGTTTCGTTTCATTCTCTGAAGGATACAAGTCTGAACACTCCCCTGCTATCTTCAGCTGCAGCTGCTGTATCTGCGCGTCCTGCTGCTGCAGCTGCAATCAGCGGGGTGTGGCCTGACATCAGTCATCAGTCTGTATTCGTTCTACTGGGACCAGGGTCGACAGGGTCACATGGACATGTGTTCCAATTACTCATATCTAATTTTCATCATTCTGGGCTTGCATCTCACAAACTGTAGGTAGTTTTGGCTTCCAAGACATCTTTGTAGATATTGGATGATCTTGAAGATACACCCTGCCTTGGGCATCTTGCTTTTCCAGCTTGGCACGAGCAGCCAATAATGTTGCTACTGCTGCACCACGACCCCTCGGAAAGCATGACACTTGATCTTTCTGGGAGGAGTAAGAAATAGGATGAAAATCCAGAGGGTCCACCTAATCTTAGCTTCCGATTAATATAAACCCCTCAATAATATAATTTTTTGGGGCTGAGCCTCATTTTTCTGTTGTATTTGTTTTCAATTGCGCCCCTTTACTTTTAGTATTCGGTCATGTTTTTGGCCATGAAACCCCCCCCACAATAATATATTTTTTCCGGGCCGACTATTTTTTTTTGGTATTCAGATCTCAGTTGCGCCCCTTTACTTTTAGTATCTGGCATTGAAACAATATATAAGGAAACAAGACCGGAGATCAATTTTGAAACAATATATAATAAGGGAAAAAACCCAAGATCAGTCCTGAAACTATATATATATACATATTATATATACATATAGGGACAAAAAATCCTGAGATCAGTCCTGAAACAATATATAGGGACAAAAAATCCTTAAATCAGTCCTGAAACAATATAGGGGGAACAAAAGCCTGAGATCAGTCCTGAAACAATATATAGGGGGAAAAAAAATCCTGAGATCAGTCCTGAAACAATATATAGAAGAAAAAAAACCTGAAATCAGTCTTGAAACAATATATATATATACAGCGAACAAAAATCCTGAAATCAGTCCTGTGCAAAATGGGGGTCTGAAACTGGAAAAATTAATTGCGGGGAAGCTTTACATTATTGCGGGGGGGTGCGCCCCGCCCTTATTAATCCGAAGCTAAGATTATATGACAACTTCCTTTGTGCATTGTGCTTCTGCAAATCGAACAGCAACTTTTCGGAAGCATGGTAAGACGAAACAAAAAACACACCGCACGCTGCTTGACTATCATGTGCATCTCACAAGAAAATCAGAGCTTGACAGAAAAGGAGTACACTCAAGATGTTGCAAAGAGTTGACAAACTTCTGCTTGTTCGTACTTCAGTAGCTGTGATTGGCAAGTACTTCAGTGGTACAGTCTAGACAGCTTCAGGTTCCTTTCAGCCAAACAGCCACCCCTGGCCTGCGAGCCGCATGATGCAAAGCTGTACATCCTGAAGATTCAAGTGAGCAATTGTATGACACATCCACTTTAAAACATGAGCTAAACAGCTAAACAAACTGGTGGATCAATATTCCCACAGGTGCAAGATGTCGTCCCTTCAATGTTCATTCCCCCCTATTAATGCCATTTAAACGCAATTAATACGTAGACTTCATTCCCCGCAACATTGCAATCAGAGCCTTCGGAATCCGGTACCGACAGCGCAACCTGGCGCGGGAATGTTGATGCTCAAAATGTGGAAGATTGTGGAAGGCTGCATGCTGAGAAGGTTACACAACTTTCTCTGAAGGAGGTGATATACCCATGAGACGGGCCTTCTTCTCTACAAGCATTTTGCAGAATTCGTACCGAGCCCCTGAAGCTGCCAGGATTAGAGGAGATCCTCCTTCCACCTGGGTACATCGGGGTGTTCACTTCTGTTCCTACGTTCGCAGGTGCACTGTGCATATTTGAACGAGAGAAGAATGGCTGAAAGCCAAAACTTTGAAATGAGATAAAATATACGTATTATTATTGTACATGTTTAATCATATTGAAATATCAATAAATATCATAGATATCTAAAACTTTCACTCATCCGCCCATGACGAGAAAAATGATGAAACATGTCATGCAATTTCCATAAAAATCGTTCCCTGAGCTCTGCACGTGCTGGAATTCTGCTTTGTTATCCAACAACAGCTGGCAAACGTCGATCCTCTGTCCATGAATTGCATGCATCAAAGCCTCGGTGGACCGGTGGGCAATGAATCTGGAATATCTCAGCTGGCTGAAGCCCAGAAACAGTCCAGCCCTGGGCATCTCTGACATCGATGCCAGCTTTCCTGGTGCCAGGCAATGGTGGGAAATGCAAAGGATTTTGATAAGCAAACAAAAGGAATAAAGTCATGGAAACTACGTATGGAAACCAGATGAAACCAGTTAGAAATCACAGTGTCCAAACCCTTCCAGACCCAAAAACAAAGAGTGGAACGCACTGAACGCACTGAACGCACTATGACAATAAAAGACTTGTGGCTCCTGCTCAGTAGCACCCGGACCACCTCCGTACGCCCACGGGCTGAAGCTGCCATCAAAGCTGTCAGCTTTGCATGGCGCCCTGGGGGCAGCATAGCAAAGGATAACGAAGGCATTCTGTAGCTCACATCAGGGCCAGGAAGTGGTGTCGAACACTACTCTTAAAAAAAATAATGATGATTCTTTTCAATGAATACTTCTGGAGCAAGGTCAGTGACACACCTTTCCAGCCCTTAGTTCTTCCCCATCCAAGCCTTCCTCAACTAGTCCATCAATGCGAACTCCAGCGCGTCCCAAAAGCTGTTGGACGTCATCCACCTCACCAGCCACGGCTGCCGAAACTAGGCGTTCTTGGTCGGCCGCAGCGGTTGCTGAATTCACAGTCGTTCCTGTGCTGGTTCCTGTGCTCATGATGCTTCCTTCGAGTTTGGCTCCGGGTTTTCCTGTGGCTTCATCTGGTCGCATGGATTCGGACTTCTTGTACCCTGCCTGCACTTTTGACTTCGACATCTTGGTCCCGGCTGAGCGGCCGATGCCACCCGCGTGAGTAGCACGTGGGGGCTGGTCTCCTGGAAGAACACGACCTGTTGCTTCATCTCCGGTTGGCAATGGCATGCAAGCACTGACCTCTTCTGTATCTGGGAGATCACTTCCACCCACCACTCCAAATCCCAACAGTTCCTCTTTTGGAACCGGTGCTGCCGGTGCCGCCGTTGCTGTTTCCTCATCCGCTGGGGGTTCGGCATCGGGCTCCGGCACCCGCACAGATTTGGAGGTCACACGTCGCCGCGGCGAGGCTGGGCCGGGAGGCGGCCGCGGAGGCGGGGCCGGAGGGTCGATGCACCGCTTGGCACCTCGGGCAGTAAAGGCCACACTCGGCGACACTCAAATCTTTTCTGATTTATATAAAAATTTTAAAAAATGAAGAACTGAGTGGTCCCCTTGCTACAATAAACATCATTTTGCCAGCATACCTGTTGTACACCTCCAACACAGAAAAAATCCCTCGTAGGTTGCATGCAGACCTGGAAAAAACTGTTTCGTCTTGTCAAGCCGCGTATGATGGGCGTCGTGCCAGGTGTCCAGCTTTCATCTCCACCTGTGATCTGGCCATTGCTGTCCAGGAGCAAGACAGTGAGGCCTAGATCTGGACGGGCCAATGACTGAAGCAGCATCTGTCTGCTTCCATCCAATCCTCGGTCTTTTGCAGACACCACAGAAGCACAAAGCTCCAGATCTAGAAGAAAACAATGATGAAGCGTCCATGTCCGGATTAGTTCATGAGGGTGCGTTTCATTTCAGAAGGGAGCTCTTCTCCCAAGACATTGCCACCAAAGGCAAAACACAAAAGAATACAAATTGGTGTAATTTCTTATACATATCTATCAACTGAAAAAGAAGCCAGATGCTGTCATTTCAGCTACAGCTATTTATATACATATATATATATATACATACACAGTATCTATATTCTGACTACAAGCTGACCTCTTCCGTTGTCAGCCCAGGTCGCTCTGTCCCCATGGCGTCAAGACTCCTGCAGCATCCACTGAGATGATCACATCTTCAGACTCCAGACCCAGATCCGGGATGCTGCAGATGGCACCAAAGCAACTGATCTCCTGCGGGATACGTTGATGGACCAGCGGAACCATTAGCCGTTGAAGAAGGTGCAATGTATACTAGTGACAGTTCATGGCATTTCATGGCATTTCATGACATTTCATGACATTTCATGACATTTCATGACATTTCATGACATTTCATGACATTTCATGACATTTCATGTCATTTCATGACATTTCATGACATTTCATGACATTTCATGGCATTTCATGGCATTTCATGACATTTCATGACATTTCATGACATTTCATGACATTTCATGACATTTCATGTCATTTCATGACAT
>Ga0126342_10020369_pt1 | contig 11154 bp, 12 predicted proteins | sample Cyp1metagenome_FD_92528 | JGI IMG/M metagenome (GOLD analysis project Ga0126342, IMG submission 92528) | Coral microbial communities from Lord Howe Island, Old Settlement Bay, Australia - Cyphastrea 1 metagenome | ecosystem: Host-associated > Invertebrates > Cnidaria > Coral ...
ATTTCAGTCCTCCAGCTAAGGGTGCTGATGCCGATTGCCACAGGCACTAAAGAGCGCCCAGGATACATGCACACTGGCCCAGCTGCTCTGATTTAAACAGCTTAAACCAAAATGGGACACGGCAGAACAAGTGATGGTCAATCTGCTCAACATGCACAAAAAGAATCGTACCTTCATTCAGCAATTCATTCATCGACTTGACCATGTAATATCATTGCGATGTATTTATAAGAAAATAAGTCAAGAACCACATATTAATTAACCACAAATCCCAGATATTACTAGTTACCAACTTAATACGATTGTTAGTGACCAGGTCCAGGTTCTTGACTTACCTGGTTTATTGATGTTTATTGGGGATCATGTTCTCAACAATGATAGAGAGAACTACTGGAACAATGATGTGGTATCTCAAATGGCTCACGTGGATAAAGAGCTCTGGACAAATCTCAGTTAACAAACCAGATTACCCTCCATTAGGTATTATTGGTATATACCCTGCCCAAATTAATGGATATTAATGGTTAATAGTGGGTTAATAGTGGGATGATAATGGGATATATCCTCTGGTAATCTAACGTTGTTTGCTATTGAAAATGGCCATAGAAATAGTGAGTTTTCCCAGCTATAAAATGGTGATTTTCCATAGTTATGGGACAGACCAGAGGGTAGACTATGAATGAACCAGGGATAAAATAACTAAATTAACATGGGGTAACTCTGGTATCTGATTATTTGGGTAGGGAGAAATTCGGGTGGATATCCAACTAGTTTGGATAAAACCTCAACCAAAAAACTATCTCTCAACGACTTTTTTGAGCCCACTTTGGGTTGGTCCCTCCCTATGAAAAAAAAACATGTGCGACCCCCGTGTTAAACAACATCCTGCTCAGAAATCCTAATTTTGTGGTAGTCAGTATATATATATACTATAAATATGTTTTAATGGTTTTCATTGTTTTTTATTGTTGAAAAAGTAATGTCTTTAAGGCATGCCCATGCCCAATCTCACCATCTCACCCCATTGGGAGGGAGGTTGCCACTGACAAGAGAAATCTTGACCTATTGGCAGGCAGATTGGTTGTTTTTTTATGTATGACAAGCCCTACTTTTTTAATTGGGGGGACTCTTACCTTCTAGAGGGTGGGGTTTATTAATACAGACTTGGCATTACCGCACATATAGGCAGAGTCGGTTTATTCCCAGATCGGAAATAAACACTTTTTGGGGTCTCTCTCTCCTCACTAAATCATCAAAGGTGCGATTCCCAGTTCCCCCGCACTGGAACCACAACCTGCTGGTTTTCAGCTGGAGTGGAGTGCTCGATCGGCTTCGTTGAAAGGTGGCTTTTGTTTGCCCAGGACAACTTCACAAACCTGTAACGGCGGTGTCGGCCACCGCTCTTTCACGAACCCTAAGTTGTGAGAGCCGGGTCGGCGATCAATAGCATGCTGGTATCATACACACAGCCGTATCCACCTTCGTCAGATGGCTCTGGCAACGCCGCCTTAAACTCCACATAAAACATGTGGCGCGACTTTGGCACGGAATGACCTGGGCGTTTTCGCCGCAAACCACAATTGGCAGTTCATTTTCTTGATAGATCACCTCGCTTAGGGTTTGTTTGCCCGTTTTACATGTTTTACCCGCTGGTAATTTAACATAGCTATTGAAAATGGCCATAGAAATAGTGGATTTACCCATTGAAAATGGTGGATCTTTCCATAGTTTTTTGTAAACGTTTACCAGAGGGTACTCCCACAATCATCCCAAATTGCGTTGAAACCACCAGTTGTTGGAGCTGATGTATCAACGTGTTTGGCTGAGATTCCCCAGAGCCCTAGCTGGTCAGTAGATGCAGTAAGTTTATGCGTAACCCGGAACCCTGTTACAACCTACAATTCGTAAGTAGTACCCAGTTGAACATCTCAAAAGTCATATAGTCATCTTCTAGTAGTTGAGTTACACATCCATTCCGTAATATGGCTATGTGGCCAAAACAACAATGTATCAGATTACCTCCACGGTTTTCAAAGCATCAATAAAGTGGCTTTGTCTGAAAATATGGCATAATTATAGACACAACCAATAATATACAGTAACACTCCAGGATTTTATATATGTTTTATGTATGTTTTTATCATATCGCGTCTCTAAAAACAACTGCAATTTGGCGCCAAGCAATTTTTGTGGCTAAACTCCCCAGGTTTTTCCCTGCGCCTACCGGAGATCTTGAGCCGCCACGGCTGTAGTTCTCACACCAGGGCAGCAGGGTGTAGTTGAAGACTGGGGATGGCGAAGATTGGCCAACGGATCCAGGGATCCAGCATCCCGACATATCCCGACTATGGGATACTATGGGCGCATGGCTTATGGGATTCCAACCATCAACATGTAGGCCATGTAGGTATTGTATCCTTACTTTACTAACATAAAAAAGACGTGATACGTCCTAGTTGTGTATGGATTCTATGGATCATTGAAAAGGGTATGTATAGCTGGTTAGTGAATGTTACAAGAAGGATGGCCAATCCCGTTGTTACAACAGTTGGGAGTAAATGGGGGGTCGATAAAGTCATGGGGGATCCCCAGTCGTCACCAGGTTTCAATATACAAAACTGATCTCATGACTTGGATGATTTTAGGGGTATCCCTACGACTGAAGAAACCTCCAAATTGGGTGAATTCCATGCTTTGTTGTTTCGAATCCCGCTTTCTTAGCTGCTGATACCTTCATCTGTCCTGCTGTGTCGCCTTTGTTGATAGAAACACTGCCCAGCGACAAGCAAACCTGGCAGTGGAAAAATATCTGTGAGTTGTAGATGTTTTTAAGTACCCACCAAAAAGAAGAAACACTAATTGACTTGTCTTTTGTGCAATGTTGTTTTTTCTAGCTTTCTTCGGGTCATTATACCAGCGAAACCATTTTTCACTTGCAGGCTGGGGGTGTTTACCAACAGGTACTTCTAAGGACACTGCTGACAAATTGAATAACCATTGTTCCATTATTCATACCCTCTGCTAGTCAAACATGGCAATGGACCATTCCCCATGCATACTGTAGATGATTTCTCTTCTAAAATACCATTTATTGAATAGCAGATTTTCATGGAATTTCCAGCTTGCTACGATGACACCCCACCAGAGGGTCACTGGAGGTATCTTTCTCCAGAAGCCCATCCCATCCGATCCCACCCGAGCGCCAAGAAACCATAACTTTCAAAACCTCGGCTAGGGGCAAGGTCGTGGTGCATTGGTAACCTAAAAAATAACCAACAAATGGCCCCTGTCAAAAGCACTAGTTCTTTGTTGGTTGGGTTATATCTGCTATGTTACATCATTTTCTTGCCCATATGCTCCATGTATGGTATATTTACATACATTTGGGTCATTTATGGGGTAAATCTTGGTAAATATTCCAGCACCATGGTTCGCATATGGGTTGGTATGTCATTGTGGCAATCAAATCCAACATTAACAAAAAACGCTAGGCCACAGCATCGACGTTTACCACCGCTACAATGGTAATTCCAATGGAGCTAAAGACATCCAATGCTCGGACGCTGGTTGATTGGTTATCTCTCTCAGCTATCAATTGAAGTTATTCATGGGCTTATATTATCTTCTATTATGGTAGTATAATGTAGTACAGTATAGTTGTTAACAATTGAACCGTGTTTTTTTTGGAAGTGTAAAAAAAGGAACTTCGCGGAGAGGCTACAAAAGCCTACGCGGACTGCGCAGGCTACACGGATGGTTCCAAGAGTCCCATTGAAGCTACGCGGAAAGCGAAGGGCGAAGGCAAGGCAGGGCCCAGGGCTATGCCGCAGGTGCTATATATGGTGTGCCATGGATCCCATCAATATACCCCAGTCATGTTAGCATATATAAACCAGCACCAGCCGGATCCGTCATGGGAATTGGGTGAAATCCATGCTTTGTTGGTGGCGAAATCCCGCTTTCATAGCTGCTGATATCTTCATCAATTGGTTATCTTATGTAACTTAATGTCACTGTATATACTGGTTGTTTCTTTTTTCGATATCTCCAAGAATCACTAAGAACTGAACAGTCTCACCCCTATCTATGCTACAATAGATCGGTGGATATCTGTGATTACCAAAAGCTACAACAACCACTGACCTATTTCTAGAAGAACAATACCATCCCAATCACCGTGGCTTGGATCACTTTTTTTGGTTGAATCCTCATGGCTGTTGAAATCCGGAATGTACAAGCTATTCGCCGCCAGCAGTTATGGCATCTCGTTGGATGTTGTACATTTCCATATCCAAACGAATATAGATGTGGTATTTAGCCACCATATTCGCCACCATTGTCCAGTGATTCCAAGTCTGCATGAGGTACAGCGGTTTTCCACAAAGTGTCAACAGTGGGCTGATCCCTGCTAAGATCTCTTCGAATTGCGCCACTCGGGCTGCTGGCACGGTCCATTCTCCGGGATCAGGAGAAGCGGACATGAATTGAAGGGAAACAAGCAAAGCGATGTCAGCCGTCTGCATCGTGTGGAGCAAGTGTCACGAGGGTTTGATGCTGGGTTCTGCAACGCAGGTGCGTTGCATGTCTGTTACACCACCATCTTTCATGGTAAAATGCGAATTATCGTTGGTTGAATCCATTCCTTCAAGTAAATCCCCAGATTTGGTGGTCAAATCCACATTGATATTCAGTACCACTTCCCATTTCTAGAGTTTTTTGGGGTTTGATCGTCTACGTTTTGGTTGAGTTCCAATGTTCACATAGATACACGAAAGGTTTTTCTGCGTAAGCCCATACTAAAATACCTATATATATATGGTTGTTGATCAAAATTCCTTTATTCCGGAACGGCCATTCTTCGCGGAAAAAATTACTTTCGCGAAACTTTCGCGAACTCCATGTTTATCTTTCGCGGGGCCCATGTTGGCCAACAACACCTCTTATGAAGATTCGTTCACCACCTGCCAAATTACACCAGAGAATCAGGGATCACTTCTTGGTAGCCTTTTAAACATGCAGCTAGCATCACGGAATCCATTCTCAGGACAGATTTTTTTTGCAAAGTTTACTGGCCCACCCCCTTCAACATGCACTTTGACTTTTGCCCGCTCTTTCGCATAACTTTCGCGGAACTTTCGCGAAAATATCCCTATTCACAGACCCCGGCCATCAGCAGGGGGTGCAGTGAAGGAAAAGCGAAGACCAGGGGCCTTGGTGTTTGGCTCTCGCAAAGCCTCACTTTTGGAAACTTGGCTACTGCTACTCGCATTCTCTGGTGCCCTTCTCCCGCCGGACCCCGGGCGGCAGTGGGTGGCAGCCCTTTACATATAATGATTATAATACCCAACTTTCGCGAAACTTTCGCGAAATAAAATTTTACTTTTGCGAGCTCGAAAAAAAACTTTAGCGAGGGTTTCCAACATAACATGCACGGCTTTCGCAATTAAAACTCCTTACAAGGACCTTTAGATCGATCACCATATAGGTGTGATTACCCTATGTGATATGCAATTCCAAACATAGTTTTTCGATCCGATCTCGGCATGGTTAAAAAACCAGTTTTCTTAACCTTTGATCCAGATTTCATAAGTCTTGTTGCAACCAGCTCTTCATGATCCCAATTATTTCGCAATTAAATCCAGATTTAATCCCAATGATTTACGATTGACAATATAACTGTTATGTTATCTTGGTTTTCTTGGTAAATTACAATAATTCACTCACCTGAAACTTGTGGCTATCTTGGGGGTGATTCCCCGAAACCTATCCATGATTTTTTTGGGGAGAACAGTGTTCGGTCGCAACATATCTGGTTGGTGGTTTCAAGCCCTCTGAAACATATTAGTCAGTTGGGATGATTATTCCCAATATATGGAAAAATTAAAAAAAATCCAAACCACCAACCAGTAATTTACCCAGGTAAATCCTAATTGTCATGAAAAAACTAATCGTTTTCCGATCAAATTCACGCCAGGTGGCCGTAGGAGGCAACGGCCAGGAAGGGAGGCAACTTGGCGACACACCTTGGCTAGTATATTACTATACTGTTACTACTATTACTACTGGGATATATTACTATACTATTACTATACTATATTATTACTGGCATCAACTTAACTACTACTATTACTATATTTAGTATATCATTCCTCCCTATTGTTTCCGGTGATTATATCTCCATTATTGATCACTATCATTCTATATGACATGATACACATTAGGAAATCTATCACCATCATGTCATCATGCCCCGATTGATTAAATTGTGAAAGCACATAGTAATTACTAGTGGTTATAATTAAGATTAATTAAGGACACACGATGGTGATAGTAATACTTAATAATGGAGATATAATTGAAATACAATGGATATCATGGGCACCACCGATGACATGATGGTGATAGAATGGGACAATCATGGGATGGGGGGCATTAATAACGGGATGTGTAATCAACCAATAAGTTTTAACCAACAAAAATAGAGGCTATAATCGGAAACCATGGGGAAACTGGGAATACTCAATGAAACTAATTAACATTTGACTTCGGAATAACATATACATGGGAAACAAATGGGAAACTCGGGATCCAATGAAGACAATTCTTTAAAAGAAAACATGCCAATTCTCCAAAGACTGGATATAGTGGGGGTTTTCAACGTTACAAAATGCCTGACGTTTCGCCAAGATATCTGGGGATGGCTTTTGTGGACTTTGCGGGATATGTATGGAGATATGACATGGGGATATGAAGGAATCTAACGAGGACTTAATGGATGTTAATGGGATATGATAGGGATATGAAATGGGATATAAGATGAGGTGTGATTAAATTCATATGTGTGCCTTGGTTTTTGTTGGGTTACCCTTAAATTCTCTGGTGGTTTGCTGGGTCGAATGTTACTGTGGTTTAACCAATCATCTATACATTAGGCTGGGCCAAACAGCACATCCTGCGACGCTGCGATGTGGTCAAAATACCCACAAAACGTTTGGAGATGTTTTCTCGGAATTCCTCAAAATTGGTCCATTCTCTTTGGGGCTATATTTGATGTGGCTACTTTTCTCCGTTGACTTTTCTGCCAAGACAAACTCACCTTGCTATTGGTGGCTTAGGAGACATACTATCGGTCAGCTCGAGGAACTCTTGAATAAGTGGTATATCGATCATGGCTAATCTTGGCTAACCTTACGCATCATCCATTCAGTTCCGGCTCTTACGTAACTCCAACTTTTTATGGCAAAGCACATAATATGGTCACACCAAGCAACGCGAGGCCCGCGTTTCGTGGCATGGAACTCAGCGCCGCATGGCAACCACCGCAGCGGTGTCTACATCGCCATGCAGAAGAAACAAGAATAATTTGCGATAATTTTGAGTATGAGATTGTATCTTAGGATAATATTTTGCAGATATATGTCTATCCTAGAGATATTCTCTTGATAATTTATGATAGACATGATTGTATCTTAGGATAATTTATGAAATATCTGGTGTCAATCTGATTGTACTTGAAATTATGAGAGTGTCTGGAATTCCCCATTTATATGTGACTATAACATACTATAACCGTAACATATAATCATGTTTTAATAGTCAATATTGGGATTCCCATTGCATGGATTGTGACTTATGATAACACCCAAGAAATTGTGTACTACAACTTTCCAGACTCTCCATGGCACAAACTCAAAAGGGTTGAGGTTTGCTTTTAGGAACCAATGTGTCTTTCTCTGGACAGGGCGTCATCTTTGTCATGTCGACTGTCTGGTTGACTAGATTTCTACCTGCCATGCTTTGGTGAGGCTGCACTTTTTGCATCTTCACGACGACCCCGAAGCTTGCAAGCAGCATCAACAGCATCAATATTTACCCATTCCCAGAACAGTTTCACTTACAGGGACCCCCTTAAGCCATGTTGCCAGTCACAAGCAGTGTCATGAGTTTCTTATGAAAGAATCTTGGCCACATCTATTCTTCACTAGACTATGATTCTTAGTGGCTGGGAAGATCCAGGTTGCCATGGCGCCCCATAAACTGACAGGTATGTAGGTATGTAGTTTAATCGTTTAATCCTAGCTTCATTTATGGTCCCCATAAATCAAATAGTCACCTAGTCACCCAAACGAAAAACCACATTTCCCTTCCAAAAAGAAACAATGTTCCATAGTGAAAAAGGCCCCAGTGCGTTCCCAATTCTTTCACCTGGCCGCCCTGGCCATGACCAACGGGCCAGCAACCAACTATCATTTGAAAAATTGCTCTAGCTGCTTCGTAGATGAGCATCCCGGCTTTTCTGCAGACTTTTAACAATTCAATGAATTTATAGGGGCTGAAGTAAGGCTTAAACCAGAAGCGTCAACAACTTACTGGTGCGTTTTACGCAGGGAATTTTCGGGAATGATCCATAATCACTAGTAATAATCATCCCAGCAACCCCCAGCAACCCATCCATTCCCTACTAAGCACCAGTAAGATAAACAGCATGAATTCACCTGGTGAGTTGAACAGTTTTCGAAGTCCCCGAAGTACGTCGAAAGATCTTTGCTTCGGGAAAATCAACGAACCTGGAAGATTTCCACCGTTTTTTTTTGCCACGTTTGATGATATCGGAAGGAAGCCTCTGGTAAACTAACGTTGTTTGCTATTGAAGCCATGGCCATAGAAATAGTGAGATTTCCCATTAAAAATGGTGGATTTTTCCATAGTTATGTAAACGTTTACCAGAGGGTATGGTGGAGGTCGTACAAAGTTCACACTTTGTCAAAGACTCCATGTTCGAAAATCATGGGACAACCTCAACATCCCACGGTTTCAGCGATTTAAACTGCCGTTGGTATACAAGTTCAAACACCCACACTGCCCAGTGGTATATCCATGTATATCTCATATAGCAACCATATTAAAAATAGAAAAGTACATAATCCTACATCAAGATGAATACATTCCATTTTTTGCAGCTATATACATTTCACAATTCTATAAATCTAACTTTGCTATTTCATATATGGTTAATGCCCACCTACGATGCACATCCGATGCCTATTAAGTTAGTTGGTTGCTGCCCGTCGCCTGGGAAGTCCATCCATGTTGGGGTCCAAGAAATGCACCGTGACCTCCGTGTGTTTAACACGGTAAGAGGCGCTGATGGAAATCTATCTGAAATGTGGATATAAACTTGACATGTGGGAAATGTTAAGTTTATTGGGAAATGTTAAGTTTATATCATATTCTCATGTGTATCATGTGGGAGATGTAGATATATTGATGGAAATCTATCATGAAATATATGATCATGTTCTCGCAACATGTGAATACCGCTCGTACTGTGGAAATATCTGATAATTCTTGCCGTTAGAATGGCCATAAATATGGGTTCCATCATACATTTACTGTATCACACATCAAGTGAAAGGAAACTGCTTGCGACTACTTGGGGGCAAAGCTTCTATGAATTGTCATGGAAAAAAACACTTTAAAGCTATAGGATGCTGGGGCACCATATCTGAAGTTATGCGCACCAACAGCATACCTTCTGCTGTCATCAAGCAATGGCAGGCTGAAAAATCCCAACTATATATAGTTAGTTACCAGGCCGTTCAATGATTTTTCCCAGCTATAAACCTCCAGTTATCGAGTTTTTCCCTCAAAACATCCGTTAACTTATCATGATTTGCCCATATTTTCCCAGTTTCCATGATATTTTTTCCCATGTTTACTCATGAGTTGCCCATATGTTCCCCATATTTTCGCTCGAAAGCTCCATGAATTTTCTACGGCCACCTTCTCGCCACATTTGGCCGTGGAGGAGGAGGACGGAGTGGCTGCCTTGGTAAACGTTGACAGTTTGCGAACTGGAAAATTACCATGTTTCATTTATGGTCAATTTTAAATTGGTCATCTATAAATGATAATTTTCTATAATGGGTCACAAATAATAATTTTCTTTACTGGGTAATAAATATCACTTATAATTACCCATAATTTGCAAACTTGGCAATTCATCTTTATAAATGGTTCATTTTCCAAAAAAAAAATAAATTATTCCATGACTATCCCGTGATTATTGTGGATGGTTGCGAAATCCCGCACCAGTTGAAAACGGTGGTTTATCTTATTAATTACATTTATTTACAGGGTTTCAACCATCCTCCATCCTTTTGGCGGTGCAGGATTTCCTACATCCACAGTAGCTATGGTAAACCATGATCTATAAACAGCACAATTTTCCATAATTATATATGTCTTAGATTATCCCATGATTATCTCATGATTATAATTATACTAGGTAGACTAACATACTGTGGATGGTTGCGAAATCCTGCACCCGTTGATGTTAGGTGGTTTATCTATGTTTATCTTATTAATATATAGGGTTGAAACAACCATCCAAGGTGGTGGATGAAGGGAATCCACAGCAGCTATCGATAGGTATTTACCATCTATAAATGGCTATTTTTTCCATAGCTATGTTGACTTATCAGAAGGGTAGATTATCCCATGATTGTCCCATGTAAATGGGGGTTTTCTCACAGGATATGGATATCATCTCGGTGAGTACAAACAGGTTTTGCAAGTAGCGTGATTTTAACACTTAGTGACCTTGGTTGGCGACCTGTGTTTCAAACCAGCCAGGGTATGCCAGGAACGATCCTCTGAGAAGGCACTTTCACACTCCGGTGGGCTCCAAATTCCGGCTGAAAGGCAGCATTAACATTTAAATCCTGAAAAGACATTGGGGAACCAGAAAAAAAGGCTCTGACACGTACACGCATCATTTCAATACATATATGCCTGCATAGCATATGTAATGTAATTGTACAATTCTTATATACGCACAATATATACGTCACACCGTCATACATGTTTGCTTGTCCCACATGAAATGCATTCGAGCCTATGTTGAATACGGTTCATTAAACAAGTGCAAGTAGTTTCACCCAGATTTCATATGTCAAATATAGTCAAATACCCTCTGGTAAACTAACATAACTATGGAAAATCACCATTTTTAATGGGTAAATCAACGAGCTAAATGGCCATTTTCAATAGCAAACTGTTAGTTTACCGGAGGGTATCTCCCTTGCGTCCCATCTCACCATTTGTCATGGTTAAATCTCCATGTTTGATTGTTATTGTCGTCCCTTTCAAAAT
>Ga0126342_10020370_pt1 | contig 11154 bp, 12 predicted proteins | sample Cyp1metagenome_FD_92528 | JGI IMG/M metagenome (GOLD analysis project Ga0126342, IMG submission 92528) | Coral microbial communities from Lord Howe Island, Old Settlement Bay, Australia - Cyphastrea 1 metagenome | ecosystem: Host-associated > Invertebrates > Cnidaria > Coral ...
AAGCTAGCTGGCACATTGTATAGGCACACTGACAGGCATTGCCAATTGCCAGGCTTCAATTTTGCTGAGTCAGAAGGACTCTACAGCGCCTTGTGCGTTCTCATCTCTTGTGGCATCAACGCCAGCGCAATCCCTTGTCAAGTGCGCTGAGCGTGGAAGCAACATGAAGCAACGATGCTTTAAAAATATTGCGTGGCTGGTGCGGTGCAAGCAACGTGTTGATATGCGTTGATAAGCCTTGATGGATTTTGATCCTGTGCAGCCACAGCCATTTGATGGGTGAATTTCTCCGTTTTGGAGCTGCCGCAGCCACGCGCAATGGAGGGGGTTATAGTTATAGCCACAGCAGCAAAGGAAGATAATTGCATTCAAGCATATGAACAACAAAGAGGCGTAGCTAGCAAGGTTGTGGCGACTCTAGTTCTGGCAGGAGAACATGGCTATTTGAGATAGACATTTGAACCTGGTGTGCATCGTAAAGGTTTGGACTCCATCCACCCAGCTACACATTCACAGACAGTTCTTGAAGTTTTCATCGTTTTTCCCCGGACTTGCACTGCTGGAATTCTATGGACATTGCGGTGATTGGAGGAGGTTTGGCCGGTTTATCCTTTGCGGCCTCCATCTTCAAGGAACGTGGGCTGCTGCTTTTGATATACATGACTATACACCATAGTGCAAAAAGTCTGACTATGACTGGTGCTGATAAACTATGATATACTAATGTCGTATAACTACCACTTTTGCAGAGTCTAATGCCATCAGCACCGGCAACGGAATCGCATAGTGAAGCAACGGATGTCCCGTTCCGTTGCCATGAGGAGGATGTCCAGCGCGCAAGGCGGAAGCAGCATTTTTTTCTTTGTTGGATCATGAGGGGAGTTCACACTAAGAAGATATTAATACAATTTAATACATAAATGTGAACTTGAAGATGCATATATAAACACACACATAATCACATATAATACGTGTACATATATATAATATATATATATATATATAATCATATATCATATATATCATCATATATACATCAATATTATATAGTACTATATATATAGTACTATATATATATATATTATATTATATATATATATATTATGGAATTAATGACACCTGTCTTGTCCGTCCGTGGGATGATCCCACCTGGGGTTTTCGCTCGCGTTCGCCATAGGGTGGTGGTCTTTGAGAGATGCCCTGAGCTGGACGGGAGCTGCGGCAACGGATGGCTATGGATGGCTATTGGATGATTGGAATCCTCAATATCATTGGAGTGGTTTACCGGAAAAACCATGGAAAAACCATGGTAATAACATGATATGGCTATGGATCAATACCTATTTTTATACCATTTTTAATGGGATGAACTAATCCATAAATCCCAGCTATTTTGATGTGAACAGAAGGGGGTTTCCTATGGTTTTGACACACTGCCATATCATTGGATTGGTTTACGGGCAAACACCATGGAACACCATGCTTTTTGCGGGAACATTGGTTGGATTGGTTAGATTGGTTTAAAAAATCGACACCGGAAACAATGTTTTTTTTTTTCCATTTTACTTTGGGGCTTTCCGGTTAAAAAAAAATCCCACCAATCCAATGACAATATTATAAGGGGTAGTATAATCCCCGAACTTATCATCAACCAACAGTGGATCGCAACCACTGCCTGTGATTTGTTGGGAGCACATGCATAGTGACGACTGCGTATACTGTGTAGACATGTGTCGTTTGTGATTTACCCGTTTTACAGTTGCAGGCCATTGCAGGCACACAGGTTTTCAAGTTGGAAACTGGTGAGATAATCACATGCACCTGGCATTTCCTGAGTCTCAATTGTTGGTTTTTCAGCAGCATCTTAGCAGGACTCGGGCCCTTTGCAACACCTTCGATTGAAGCCGCCCGGAGAGGAGGTGCTGACGATTCACGGCGCTTCTTCGGATCTGGGCCAGCGATGCCCATGAATGCCCATGACACATCATAGGGAATGACTCGAATGACCTCAGTATCTTTTCGACTCAAAAGACTCACAGATCATTTTTTCCATTTTTTTCCCAGAGGATTTGCCAGCTCAGGCCATGCCACAGGATGTCAATGTCAGGAACAATCGAACTTGACACTGAGTGGCTTGCAGGCGTTGAAGTGCCTGGGTTTCTTGACCCGAGATGGACAGAAACTCGAGGAGGTGGATCACCGGAGACAAATATATCACACTTTTTCATATTCGGAACTGCTGATTTCTGAAGCTAATGATATTTAATGTCAGTATAAAATGTCAGACAAAGCCATATGAAGCAAGCAGAATCCAAAACTGAGGCTGAGGGAAGATCAACAACTAGCGGTTTCTGTGGGTTTATTCGAGGTGGAAAGGATCCAGCTGCTCCGCTGGTTGGCGAATCGGCTACCGGAAGGAGTGCTGCGCTTCGGGAAGGCTCTGACAGGCCGAAAAAGCTGGGGAAGTGCTTCGTCAGATAGATAGATTACGTAAATGATATAATTACAGTTAATTCTATATCATATATAGTTCATATGATGATAGATTGATACAATGGCAATGACCTGGTGCTGCGCTAGTGGTGGTGGGGTTTTCTTGTTCGTCTCAGAGTCCTTGTTCAAAGGTTTCCAATTGTTTCCCAAGACAATGGACAATGGTGTACAAAACCGTATCGAACAAGGACAATGGTGTAGAAAACAGTCTACTAACATCTACTAACAGTGTACTAAACAGTATGGTTGAACATCGGATACCAACAAGATGGGATGGTCTTTCGATGTCTTTCGGTCCCAGGGATCACTGGGGCTCTAGGCCTTCGGCAAGATGACCAACGCCTCTTCTGCGTAGTGGATTCCTGCTGGGAGGTCACTGAAGGGATGGGGATTCTGAGGGGTTTTGAAAATGGGCTATGCCGCTATACCCATCTATACCCATGGCAGTTTTCTGAGTGAATTTAAGGCACCCCATGGTGCCATGGAGACATCACATTTAAGGGTCCCCCTAATTTTCAGGCAAAGCCGCTTGGCAACTTCGCCAGTCCTTCTCGGGCCTGACGAAAAAAACCAGACATTTCCACCATGGCAACACATCCATGGCAACACATCCATCCTAATTTTTGTTCGGCAAAGCCGCTTGGCAACTTCGCCAGTCCTTCTCGGGCCTGACGAAAAAAACCAGACATTTCCACCATGGCAACACATCCATGGCACCATGAGCCGAACCAGGGTCCATTTGACCTCTTGGTGGCAGCCGATGGGCTTCGGTCCACTGTGCGGCAAAGCTGTGTTGCAGGACCCTTGGGACCTCTTGGGACCTCTTGGGATTCCCATTAGCCAACTATTGACCAAGACTGGATAGTGGAATAGTCTCTCATCAAGCATGTCAGGACTGTCACAATGTCCATGTCCAAGTATCAATGGATTGGTTTATATGGGACAATTTTACAGGACCCCGCTTGTTTTTTTTCATTGGAAAAGTACAGCCAGCTGGTTTCCGGTTTCGAGGTTTCCTTAAACCAATCCATTTTTAGGTTTGAAGATGTCCTATGTTAGCCATGTCCAAGTGGACAGCAGATTCACCCAGGACCAGCAGCTGACCTGTCGAGGATCTTTTTGCTGGGCGATGCAAGGCGTGGCTTTCGCAGGGAGCCTGGTAGCCCAGCGAGCCCATGGTCCAGTGAAGGGAACGGTGAAGTGCGTAAGGGATCAGCTGAATCGTTATGAATCGAAAGTAGCATTGATATTTGTTCAGCTTCACCCTAAAATGGCTTGGTCAGGAGTTCAGCCTTGGAAATAGGTGACATGCAAAACTTTCAAGCGGGCTTGATATCGAAGATATCAACGCTTTTCTTTGAAGAGAGAGTCTTGCAGACTTGAAAATACAGTGCGTACAGTACCACGGAAAACGGTGATTGAATCAAGTGCGTCAAGCTTATATTCCCATATATTCCCCCCAAACTAGGGATGCTAAGTAGAAATGACTCAATGAGCATAGGCTCCATATATATATATAACTGGATCAAATTAGATCCATAGTGTGAACTCACGACACAGCCCCCTAAGGAGGGACTTTGGCTTCAGCAGGATCTATGAAGGTGGCAACCAAGCTCTATTGGAAGGAGCGCTTTTTCGTCAAGCCACCAATTCTCTCTGGGAGACTGGCGACATTTTGCAGACCAAAAGTTAGTTCACCAATCGAACACACCTTATATACAGAGACTCCCATGGAAAAATTGACCTGATCTGATTGGTGGGATTCTTTGAGGTCCGAGATTCCGAGATGTCCCCGTTTTTGGGGTCGATCGACCATTTTTTGGGTCGATTTGAAGCCCCAGGAGTGCGCTTTGCCGATGAGATCTTGCGCTGCAGCAACCGAGAGGTGGGCATGGCGTAGCTGTGGATGATGAGGATGTTGTTGTTGTTGTTGTTGTTGTTGTTGTTGTTGTTGTTGATGACGACGACGACGACGATGACGACGACGACGAAGAAGATGATGATTATTGATATGATTATACTGAGGTGGCTTTGCTTTGTTGCTTTGTTTGATCTGCCTTTTCAGTTGACCACTTTTGAAAGGCACTCTCGAACGCTGGGCCCGCGGCCTATTCGCTGTCCTCCAACATGAGCATCGCGGAGAGGAGCGGCAGTGGAAGGAATGTACTGAAGGCCACAAGTCAAAGTGACCCCAAAAAGCGATGTTTTCCACGGTTTTCCGACCTATGTATTCCAATGGCCTTTCCATGTTTGTTTATTTGGGATTGTATCTTGAGAAGAATATTCAAATGTAGACTCAGTTGCAAGTGTTTTTTGCGGTGCTTAGGTGCTTTGGGAACGTCTGATTGGTGCCCTTGACATCAGTTGAGCAATGAGTTTTCTGGTGAGGTATTCTTCATTGGAAACCTAAGCCAAGCGATTAAAGACAGTCCCTCTCAATTTCTTGAAGTCTTTGAGGTTTAGAGTTTAGAGATAGAACAAACTGTCATACTCCAGATCAACCGACACACACACACAGACAAACAAACAACTTGGCCTCCCAAGAAGGGTTTTGTGACGTTTTGTGATGTGTCTTTTCAAGATTCCCCTATTTCAGTGTTCCTTTTTCGTAGCGTGCGTAACACCCTGATTTGCTCTCCACACGTGTTTCATGGATTGTTATATCTCGTTTATGATGATCTCCTTGTGATTTTCCGGGATTTTGTGATGATTCCTTAACCCATAGGATCCATGGTGCTGGTATATATGGTAACATTTACCATCAATACACCCCCTTTATGTTAGCATACCAGCACCATGGATCCTACGCCAACCGTCCCTGGGTCGGCCAGGATGTGGCACTGCTCTAAGAGGTGCCGAAGCTCCGATGACTCCGATGGCCACGGCGCGAAGCGGCGGAAAATCGCGGCCAGGATGGTGCCATGGGTAGGCTGGTCTATTGGGACATGGGACCCATGGGATTTTATAGGGATACCATAGGATACCTATTTACCAACCAGTTCCTGAGTTGATGAATCTCTCTACAGGACTTTCAGAGTTTCGGTCCCGGGCGTTTTGATGTAGGAGTACCAACAGAAACTACGTTGTTGGCAACGGAGGAATGATGCACTTGAGTTCACTTAAGAAGAATGCAGCCGGTAAGTTCCAGAATGCTGCCAGCAGGTCTTGGTAAAGGATACTGATGGTCACCCATTCACCATGAACTCGGGACGGTTCAGGATCTCTTGAGCTGGCTAAGAAGCAACAAAAAGGACCACATGCAGCTCCAGTTGAATCACCCAACGCCAGAAACCAGCAAGTCAACTGTTCCATGTGATTTTGAACCACTCATCCTACCAGTAGCTGAGTTGTTTGCGAAAATTTGAAGCTGCCTTTGTTCATCGGTGCCATGGAGCGCTTTCCAGAAGAAGTTCAAGAGCTGGTGAAGCAACTGAAGTCTGCTGGAATGGCCATTGATGAGAACAATCCCCAACAAATCCTGCAGGTGCGGCTCCCTCTTTAGCACCTTTGGCACCTGCCCATGCATCCACCCATCTGCCCACAGAAAGCAAGGATTTTCTACATTGGTCATGACTCTTCACAAGGGTTGATCTTTTGAGGTTGTTGGTTTTCCAGAGTGCGTCTGTAGCCAGGTATTCGCACATGATTTCCAGATGCTTTCACTTCCTGTCAGTTTCCCCTTCAATAGGTCCTGATGAAGATTCAGATGCACGGCATGCCCGACAAGAAGTCGGAGATGGTGAAGGCTGAGGATGCCTTGAAGGGTCGCAGCGAGGTGATGGAAGTGGACGAAAGGCATTATGTCTTGAAGAATCCCATGATGCTCAGCCAAGAAGTAAATAGGGGCTTTCTGGTGGGTAACGCAATGGGGAGGTGATCAAAACACTAGATATAAGTATACGTACGTATATTTATTATACGTATATATATATATATGTATATATATATAAGTTATGTAATTAGAAGTTGTATAAATTATAATGACCGAACACCGATGACACATGCTGTATTTACTGGAATGGTGAGGTCACCAAACAGACTTGCAACATCTTGCAACCTATTTTTGATGGTGCCATATTGGAAATCAGCTGATCTATGCTGATTTTAAACAGCCATCCTATGCAAAACGGGCTGAAGCCTGAAGCCTGCATAGTGCCTGGTTGACTTGGCTTTCGACGATGGACTGGTGTTACTTGGGGTTCCCCTACATCATGGGAGGTTGCAGGTTCTAAATGATGTCAATGCAGAGTATATTATGTAACCATCCATTTAACCATTTATTACGCATAGTTAGTTGTCCTGATCCATGAATCAGAAGAACCGATCTACAGCAGGGTTTGGAACAGCGGTTTGCCTCCTGTTGGCGAATCCTGTCCGATGATGGGTTGAGAGAATTAATTTGGCATCAACTAGAGATAACCAGACCTGCAATGCCAATGCTTGTGGCTTCACATTTGGTGCCAGCCGGCACCACTGGATCCCTGTCCTCAGGAAAGGCCCATGGCCCAAAGGATTGAAGGTTTGCATCTTCGCCAATGGCTGCTTCTGGGGGAGCGAGAAGGGTATTTGGCGCTTGCCCGGTGGGGGAATCTTCTCAACCGCTGTGGGGTATGCGGGTGGCTACACTCCTAACCCTACCTATGAGGACAGAGTTTCAGCCCATAGTGTTTTACTTCTTTGGTGGTTTCACATGTTTTTCCTCTTGAATCAAACTATGGGTGATCAACAGTTACCCTCTGGTAATTTAACATAGCTATTGAAAATGGCCATAGAAATAGTGAGTTTTCCCATTAAACATGGTGATTTTCCATAGTTTTTTGTATGTTTACCAGAGGGTAGTCCAACCAATTCCTAATTTGTTCATCCCGCCAGGAAGCGTGCTCTGGTCGCACCGGGCACACAGAGGCTGTTCAGGTGGTCTATGACCCTGAGAAGATCTCCCTGGTGGATATTCTGCGGTGGTTTTGGGAGGCACACGATCCCACCCAAGGCACGACTTAGGAAGTTTCAATGGCCAATCATCAAACTCCTCATGAATGAAATGTCAATTTTGGAGGGAATGCCCCGATTCTCGGACCCATAAATCGTCCATATATCCATTAGCTGATTAGCTCCATTGCGGCAATCACCTTGCCCCATATCTCCAGGCATGGGCCAGGGCAACGACCGGGGCACCCAGTACCGCAGCGCCTTGTACTATTTTGACGAGGAGCAGAAGCAGCTCTACGAGTCTAGCTGTGCTGCTTACGAGAAGGCGCTGCAGGCTACGGGCAAAGGACGGGGGAAGATCACCACGGAGATTCGCGCAGTCCAGGATTTTCCGGAGGTAGGATGTGATGGGAGATGGGATGAGGTGCTCTAAGATGGAGAGGGTTTGTAGAATTTTGTAGGAGGGAAGGGTATTGGATGGTATAGGGCTTTACTTCCAACACATTTGAAAATACCGGCGTCTTGGCTTGTAGCTGATTCTTGGACTCTGAGCATGTTGCAGAACAAATGCACGTGAGTTATAGTAAGCAGTCTTGAATGTTCCAGACTTTCCTCGGGCAAAGTATTGCTTGGTGGGTCTTTCATCATTGTAGCATATCGTAACATGCTTGACCCAGATTCCAACTATAATGTTAGCAAAGCAATCATTACCTCCCATATTTTGATGGTTGATAGCACCCATTTATGGTAAAATTGGGGATGGTTTATTGTTGCTTTCCAACATCAGACCTGTTTCTTCCCGTTTTTCACATTGCTCAGCTCCGCAAGGTCTTTTACTATGGAGAAGACTATCACCAGCAGTACTTGGCCAAGCCAGGCCCATCTTGGGTTTGATGCCTGGAATGGAAGGAAGTGGACTCTCAGGGTTCAGGTATGACACAGACACCGCATGACAAAGAGGGTCAACACATGTCAAAACTGAAGATCCCCGGGTCGGACAGCGTGAGGTGCTCGGCCCTACTGCTCAGCGCAGCCACAGCAGGCTGGGGCATAGGGCCAGTTTCCAGGTATTATTCTGATAGCTTTCAGCCCATGCAACTTATTTTGGGCTGCCAGAAAGAATTGGGAAGGCCGCGATGGACAAAATACTGCTCCACTGAATGACCTTTTGCGTCTGGACTCTGGACGATCCCATCCACTGAAAATCAGCGGTCACCGCGGACCGCGGATCTGAAACTTATTGACTGATACACTGCGATTTGGCGAGGTTTCTCTGCCTCCCTTTGAGAGCTGGTGCCCAAGGGGTTTGGAGTCCCATGCTCCCAAGCTGCCAGAGGCGATGGGGTGCCCAAGAGGGCGATAGGTTTTTGTCACGTCTCGGACAAATGACGATAATACTGGCAAAAAGCAGTGGAAACATGAGAAATGAGACAACAATATGACAATGGAATTCACCATTTTTCATGTGTAAAATCATCTATAAATCATCTATCATCCATTAATAACTATTAATAGTGATGCTGCATTTTTCAGGATTCGGCAAATTCAGCAGCAGGACTTCTGGAAGGCGCATGGTCCAAAGCCGCATTGCGTGATTCGCTCCCCCAACGAGCCAATCAAGTGGCCCTGAGGCGCGGACTGCAATGACGACTGCAGCCTTGTTCCAGTTTGACATGATTGATTGACTTGCTAAGAATTCGTCTACGTATGTGTCTTGTCAACCCTCACAACCCTCATGCGCCTCATTCTTGCTTCCGGATAGATGAGCTATCGCTAACATTCTGGGCTGAAAGATCTAGGTGATTGTTGCCGTGGTTTTTGGGAGTTTCGCTGCTCTTAAACACCATGGATCAGAATGCTTGATTTGGCAGTCTGATGCACCTTCACGAACCAAGAAGAGATCGTCAACTTTTTATGATCAACTGATATTGCTGAGGCCAAAACTGGCAATTTTTTAATGCAGTTTTCGCGGATCCCCTTGGGAGCCAACCTTGGGATCCCACTGTTGAAACTATGGCATCAATCTGACCGATGCGATTTTCTGCTGGCAGTGACGGCGCCGATGCGTTGAGCCGAGGGACAGGGACAGAAAAGGGTCCGGGCAACTCGGCAAGTCGCAACAATGTCTGAAGCATTTTGAAAGTCCTGGAGATCTTCAGAGGGATCTTGTGACTTTTTTGTTGCTTTTTCCAGTCTGGCAAGAAGAAGCCGGACTGATTGCATTCTTGGGCGATACACGCTTTGATTGCTATATGATGCTATATGTATGGGGGGTTACTCAAATGGAGGTGCCCCAAATCATCCCAGTCATCCAAATCATTCGAGCATGACTGAGTATTGAAAGCCATTATGACTTGTGGATCCCCCACGACTGCCATGACTGCCCCATGACTGCTCCATCAGCTGGTGATCGCGCCGATCGCGTTTTCAGACGTTAAACGGAGGTCACCGTCCCTGACTAAAAGAGCAATGGAATTTTATGGGAGATCGAGAGCCCTCAGAAGACTTGATGATGTGATGTTAGACACCTCTTCCGCACTTTACCCATGACCCTCCCCAGATGCAACTTGTACTGAACACATCCACAATGTTGTGGAAACGCCCAGTTCCCACAGCAGTTCCCACAGCACCAAACCAGATTTGGGTCCAAGTCTTTTCCTTGAAATAATTCGCTGGTCACCTTCAGCATCGAGTTCCTTCCACAACAAGGAGGATCCCTCCAGTCCGACTGCGGACATTTCGCGGGCCATGCGCCGCTTTCGATGAGTAGGCGCCGGTGGAGACTCAAATCGTTTTTTTTTGCGATTTGAGTTGGTCCTGTACCATCCTGTAGCTATGCTTGAGATCACTATCCCAGTATAGAAAAAGGGCACTTGCCAGAAATATCATTGACCGCAGCGAGGTGTTTCTTCTGCATCTGTCTCCTGCAAATTGGGCAGGCCGGTGCGGTGTCCTCGGATCAGGGTTGGCAATCATGTTTCCTTTTGATGGGATGTTCAGAAACACACCTGAATTGATGCTTGATCTAACCGTGATTCGCCTAATGGTTGAGTTGATGTTTCCCCAAGAGTGATTCCCCTCATGGTTCCCGTAATGGTGCTTCTCAGTGACCCCACTAGTGATGTTGACTCCGCAGGTGTTGCCATCTTCTTCCACAGGTTGGGTGTACCCTTGGTACAGAACGGGAGTGAACCATGGCATGCAGCATGGTGTTAAAGACGTAAAGTGCAGTGGAACTCAGCTCTTTGAAGAGGAAGCTGCCCTGTCAACCTGGGTAGGAGCGCCAGATGTCCAGGCTGGGTCATCCAAGGTCTTGGATGCAACTGTCTCACTGACTTCTCCCTTTTCGTATGAGTTGGCCAAGCATTTTTCAATATTTTTCACCACGAAAATGAAACCTGCATGAATTTCCTGAATTTCATGTCCTGGCCACCTCAGACGAATCGCACGCACAACAAGACCAGTGAGGAGGGAAAAGAACAGGCCTGCGGGGTGTGCAACTTCGGGTTCAGAGGATTTGCCTGCAATGTCAATAATGTCAGCATGACCGCCATTTTTTGGCGCTAGTTTGGATGAAATGGAAAATGACATGATCAGGTTTTTGGCGCTAGACAGGAAATCGGATACAGAATGCAGCAGACGATGGCTGCTTGGACCAAATTAAAACCTTTTTGGAAAGCATCCAATTGCACTGTTGGTTGGAGACTACGCGTTTATCAGGCTGTCATTCAA
>Ga0126342_10020371_pt1 | contig 11152 bp, 13 predicted proteins | sample Cyp1metagenome_FD_92528 | JGI IMG/M metagenome (GOLD analysis project Ga0126342, IMG submission 92528) | Coral microbial communities from Lord Howe Island, Old Settlement Bay, Australia - Cyphastrea 1 metagenome | ecosystem: Host-associated > Invertebrates > Cnidaria > Coral ...
ATCCCTGGTATTCAAAATATCACGCGCCTGGGGGATCCAAACTCCAAATGTAACAAACACCATGCAAATCAGAGAGCTTAGCTGCAAAACGCTGCAAATACCAATGAAAACCATCAAACCCAACCCCAAAAGCGGGAAACAAATCTCAAAAAAACGGGAAAAAATCGCAACCCAAACTCAAATGCAGCTGCGGCGCAGCGCCACCTGCAGAAGAAAGCATAAGAAAGCTAACTAGAATGTAACATAATGTAACAGTATGTAACAGTTTTTCACCAAAAGAAGTCCACCAGCTGGACACGAGTCAGGGCAAACGACCTGCTTCATACTGCTGTTAGCAGCCTGCCAGGCATGTACTATGTAACACTCTCTCTCTCTCTCTCGCTTGTGTACTCAGTGTACTCATACTCTCAGTCACTCATATGATCTCGTCTTCACCTTGCATCCTGCCTGCAGTACAGTGTCCAAGTTCCGCAGTATTTGTTTTGTCTCCTCCTTTACCCCGCCTTCCACCAGCCTTAATCATCTATGCATGCAGTTAAGGGATGTTGAAGGATGTTTGAGGCAATTCTTCCACACTGGAACTCCAAACGCATCCAAATGCTTTGAGGCATTGACTTCATCTGCTTCATGTCCATGCCTTGCATTCCACTGACGTAGACCATGCTACCTGCCTACAGCGTCACAACTTGGTCACAACTTGGTCACAAGTTGCCAATACACACTGCCTGGATCTGCCCGGGTCAAGTCAGTCTCATCAAGGCAAATCCATTCCATCCGATCGCTCAATTTTGCGTTTGGAGCTCTGTTTGGACTTCCGAAATCTTCCAAAGGCCCACCTTGATGGCAAAGGACAAGGGGAAGCCTTTCGCTTCCCAGCCAGGCACTTTTACGACCTCGCTTGCTTTCCGAGCCTCGCAGGTGCTGGCTTCAGGATCTGCTCCCATCCCCCGGCTCCACGATATCCCCAGGGGCCCCCCATATCCATGTCATTCCATGTTCATATCCCATAAATCGATATAAAGATATTAAATAAAGTATATGATATATAAAGTACGAGTATATATATATAAATCGCATGAAACGCAACACGGCTCCTGGCCTTTGAAGACGGCCTTGGCCCAAGCTTCTCGAGTCTCCACCCCGCTTGGAAGCCAAGCTTACATTGACATAGCATGACATTCAATGACATTGTCAGCAGGACTTACACACGACGTTACTGTACCCATTTCTCAATGGAAAAAATGTGAATCATGTGATTCATATCCTCTTGAGATCGACACGAATCACTGCGGTCATGATCGCAGCCCTGCAGTGCCAAGTCTTCCCGTCCCTTCCGTCTGCTCTATCTTCTGAGGACGGTCCAGCAAGACCAGCCTCTAGGATGAAAACCAGGAGCAATGCCTCAAACGTTGCGGTTTTGGGCACACAAGTCAATGCCTTTGACATCTTTGCATTTCCATTCATGCACATTAGACACACATTCACAGCAGAATGGGGTGCATCTCATAGCATCTCATGTTTGTGCTTGCAAGGAGCAATAAAGAACTTTGAATACGTCAGCATGGCTGGCCAAAAAGCACGACGAGGTCTCGAAAATTGCATGGAAGCAAGCGCAGCAAGCACTGTGTTTCAATTCCGATGTGCAAATATGTGCAAGACACGTGTGTTTTCTCACTTGTTCTATATATCTTTTTCTCATGTGTTTGCTTTTGAATGCCGACATCGTCGCCATAATGAGCAGCTTGAGCAGCCTTGGCCTGAGCAACCCCCCAACCAGGCCCTCACTCGGAGCAAAGGACATTTGCATTTCCTCGTAATCATTTGTTTAATTCATGAGATTATGCCTAATACATTTTTTTTTCCTAATGCATTCCTAATACTCCATCTGTCATATATTCTCTGTATGATGTTGCATAATAATTCAATCTGCTTGCAACCCCCGGCAGCCACAGGCCACTATGCAGGATGACTTTCTGTTCAGGCAGCTTTGGCACTTGTATGCACTTGTCCCATTTTCATTCCTGGCAAAGCCTAGTCCTAGTATGTCGTAGTCCTAGTCAGCAGGTTTCATAGCGACAGCGGTTGCTTGGCAACACGCCCAAAAGGGCGGAACGCAAAAACGCGGCAGGTCAGACTTAGGTCTCCATCGCCTTCTTGGGTGGGGAGTTTCTCCCACCAAATTTGGATCAGCCCGTGGCCAGCTGCCATCTTGCTGAAACTTGTGTTCAACATGTGTCTGGTGCATTTTTTCCGGGGAAAAGCCGCCTCAGAGACCTGCGAGCCGCTTAGCCTGACAGCTTTGTACTGAAAGGTATACTTTCCCAAAATGATGCGGAAATACTGCGAACAGCAGTCAAAAAGAGGAAAGAACGTACAAGTTTTGTAGGATGGCCAGCGCATACCAGTGCCTTGATCTTTTCCTGCAGCTTGTCCAGCATGAGCACTACCTGCGAAGCCGTATGCATGCGCATTTGATAGCTGTAATCCATGCCGGTTTCATGAGGTTTCACAATTTCTAGTTTCAGTGGCTCCTCTCTCGACCTAATGAACTCATTAACTCATTAACTCCTCCTCCTCCTTTTCCTCTAGACCCCTTTGGCCTTCTGTAATCAGTACGACATTTTCTTTGGACCAATATCTATCTATCGATGTGCGTATGTATATAAATATGGTAGTATATACTGTATATATATATAGTAATAATAGTAATAATAAAATTAATAATAATAATATAATAATAATACCAGTAATAATAATATGCAATATAATACATAATCTTAACTGTCTTCTTAACTTATTATACTTATTAATTACATAAGTTTCTAGTTCCTAGGCCAAAATGCGACAGATGCGACAGCCCAAGGCATCCACGCCTCTTGCCAACTTTGCCCCTGCTCTTCCGGCTTCCCATCCCGCTCCACGGTTTCATCTTGGTAGGTCACACCCCCTTGAGGATCAACCTGTCACGGGATACACGGGCAATGGCAACCAACATACGGGGCTTCCATGGGCTTCCTGCCTGGAGCTTCGGGACCCGCACTTTCTGCGTCGGCCTCGGGGAGGTGCTCTTGCTGTAAAAATTGTGAAATCTGTAGCCATCTGTAGCCACTTGAATCATCTTGAATGCACATATATCATCATATATCCACATAATGCCCGTGCATGTCAGAATATGTCAAATGTTTGCGGAGGGGTGTAGCAGTGTAGCATTGTACATGTGTCCACAGTGGACAAAGCGGGTGTGGAACTTCTCGAGATCTGAATCCTGTGCAGCCGAAGGCGCTCCGCTGTTGGTGGAGCAGTAGGAAAAGTGGATGGAGCAGGAGCAGCAGCAGCCGCTGGTTGCTTCGCCTGCGCGCATCGTCTGATCGTTTCGCTGAGCGATGCTAAGTTGCTAAGGCTGGTACCCATGTAGGTGGGCTGAACTGCTGCGGCGGCTGGGACCTAACATCAGGATACATCAGGATGATGATGGATGATCAGCATGTTGGATGGGAGATGGTTTTGATGGTTTTGCGTACACGTTCTGAACCAGCCCCCAACTCATTTGTTGAATTATGTTGAACTGCAGCTGCCAAGTCATGCCATTGAGGGATCCAAGGGCCATGCTCACGAACAAAAAAATACAAGTTCGTGCAATGAAACCGGGCCATCAGAATCGCTTGGCTTGCAACGCGGGCATTTTTGGAGGTGGGCTTGGAGCCAAGGGTGGCGGGTGGCGCACCTTGGCCAGAAGACCGTCAAGAGCCCTTCCAACAGCTACCACTGAGTCAGTACTGAGTCGCACACAAAAAAAGCTACGCTTCCGGACACTTCCGCCTTGGACGGATAGGACGGACCCAAGTGACCCAGATCTCCAGGATTTTCAGCCCTAAACTTCCGGCACAGCATGTTCGCTGCAACTTGACCGATCCAACCCCACTAGCAGCACTAGCACTCCATTTTTGGTGGACCGTTCTGATCCGTTCTGAAGTTCTGGTTCGGTTTCTTGGTTCCTGGCTCGACCTCCTTGTTCTTCTGCCAGGGCTTCACCTCCCTTCACGCCAATCAAGGCATAGCCTTCACGCTCCTTGCCCCCTGGAATTGTGGCACCAGCGCCTCACCGAATCCATGGACCATCAACGTCAACCACCCAGTTCAAAGGCCAGAAACCAACATGCAACATGCAACGATATGCGACAATGATTACGTGCTGTATGTACATGTATGCACCTGGACATGGACGCATCATGACGCATCTAAAGATTTTCCACTCATACAGTACGCCACAATACTAAGTAGTGGCATGAGTCTCTTTTCGCATTTCCAACTTCGCATGGCTTTCCCCGTAATGGCTGAAAACGGTCTACCTTTGGTATTTGCCAGTTTTCTCTTGACAACAAAATCTAGCAGCTAGCAGAATCTAGCATTTGCTGCAAAGAAAATATGATGTGTATTGATATGTTGCTTTGGCCGACTTTGCGGGACAGTTGGCTCAAAGACAGTATCATTTCTTGTCCAGCAATTCGCCAGAGAAAAACTACCGAAAGCAGCTAAACATAGAAAATCATACTGAAGTCTTCACGTGGATTCACAGGGCCGGACCATTGGGCGCTCAGTAGAACGGACAAAGCTGTGATGACAGAAAAATATTGGAAAGGTGGTACTCTCTCTCTCTCTCTCTTTCTCTCTTTGTTCAGTGTTCTGAGACCCAAGACATGTATATTCACATATTTATGTAATATATGAACTCGATGGGCATGCACCATCATACGCCCTTCACATTTTTCAGATGTTGAAACACACACACACACATCGCGAGCAGATGTCCGTGATTGTCCATGCACAGCATATGCACAGCAGTTTGAGCCCAGCGCTCCAAAGTGCTGCGATAGCTCGGGCATCCAGGTTTTCCATCCCAGAGTCCTGGTGAAATCTGGTGAATGAACTGCGTTGCAGAATGCTGGCTCTCAATGAAAAATATCATCTCCAAATAAATAAAGCTCAAGCCTCAAGCACAGTTCAAGACGTTCAAGAATCATGAAGACTTGCAAACTGATGCAAACTGCATGAATCAGCTCGAACCAGCTCCCTCCTTGCACGCTACCATGACAATTCGACCGTCTGGAAGGCTATTGATGTCTCCAGCCTCAAGTTTCAGCACTGTCTGCCCAAAACAAACAGAAAACACACGCAGCGGCTCTTTGATCAACAATGTTTGGGCTATTTCAACGGGTAATCCGTGCCCCAGCTGTTACCACACTGCAACAAAATGCAACAAAGCACCAGCCGGATACAGGTGTTTGGCAGTGTTTGCCAGGGTTTATCTGTTCATCAGAGTTCATCAGAGTTCATCAGAGTTCATCAGAGTTCATCAGAGTTCATCAGGCTTTCTGGTTTGACGCAATATCTTTCCAGGGCCCGCAGGCTAATCTCGTGTTTTCGGTCTGCGGATCCGCCCAAACATCGTAGGTCTTCCTTGAGGTGACCTATGCGCTGCCACGATCCACAAGATCCACAAGTCACTGGAAGATTCCACTGGAAGATACTGGAAGTCAGGGGGAAAGGGTTCACCATGGTTCACCGTTACGCGATGTTGCGCTTATGTGAGTCCCACGGGTTTCCGGCCTGCTGTGTGTCTGGGTCTAATGTGACAACGTTGAGGCCTCTTCTGCCAGCCTGTGAGCAAATGGAGGCCTTGCCGCAAAACATTACATTCCAAAACAGGTCTTCCCGGCCTCCCCTCTAATGTCGATCTTCTTGTCATTCAAGAAGAAGTCGGCAACGTTACCATCACCATGACCTGCCTGTGCTCATCAAAACCAGTCTGATATTATAAATATATACTCCTTATTGATCCTTGTTGGACATGAAAATTTGTTCCGTCTCACTGCTGCCGGAGAAAAAAACACTATGGCTGCAACACTGACGATCTTCACGCTGGTAGAGTCGGTGGCCTCCAAATTGCCATTGACAAACATGAGCAAATAAATATTGCACAAGAATATCAAATACAGATAATGAAGTAATAATATCAAACAATTCCACAAAGTTCATCAACATTCATTGAGGCAACTCTATATATATATATTATATATACATATGTAATAGCTCGCTCTCTCTCTCTCTCTCGCGCGCTCTCCCTCGCCATCAGGCCTTCCTGCCCGAGCTATGCCGGGAGCGAGATGGAATATGACTGCATAATTGAAGTGGCCATGATTTGGGAATTCATTGGAATCATGGGCACCCAACAGCATCGCCCACCACATCACCATGTTCCACCTGGACCGAAGGTGCAGGTGCTGGGGCAGGCCTAAGGTTTTCGTGTGGAGCTGTCATGACATGTGTGGAAACACATTTTGAGAAGTGCTCCTGAAATGATCTGACACGCATTAAAATCATTAAAATGTCTGATGATGTCTGGTGTACTTCGCAATGTTCCACCCAATACAACAAAGAACATCAAACTGAATGAAACAACCCTCTTGCACTGCTCCAGGATCACTAAGCTACCTGCTGTGGCGCAGCCACAGGTGGTGGCGGTGCTGGAGCTGGCATTTGAGCAGCAACCCTCAAGGCATGCGGGATCACGCTAGTGTGGTCAAAAAAGCATCCAACCATTGCCTTCAGATATTGAAATCAGTCCGAATATGCTGAACATTGCTGAACAAATCATCTTGATGTATACATTTTGGAGAAGGTTGATGCATGTCAGGGCTCCCCAATTTCGACACCTCATCCTTCCGCTTTCCCATCATTTGTCTCAGGTCAAGACGGTGCTGGCTTTGGAGCAGGGGCAGCTGGAGCCGGGGCAGCCGGGGCAGCTGGGGCAGCTGGAGCAGCTGGGGCTGGAGCTGGAGGTGCTACCTTCGCAGAGGACCTGAGAGTGGCAAGGTTTAACGACAGCTTTCACCACATCCGGAACCCTTTCCGAAGCCTTGTGTGTCCAGAGCTGTCAGCAGTGGAAAAATGTTTAAACATATGCGCCCCATTTTCTCACAGGTCTGTCTTTGGCAAGGCTGCACCACCACGAGAAGCTCTTACCTTAACCAGCACTGGAGCATACCCCAGTCCCAGCCAGGGCGGTACACTGCTGTCAATTATATAGCCAAGTTGGCGGCTTCAACCCATCATTCCATCCGACTAATTTTGCCCACTGATGCCCACTGGATCATCCCAGTAGATGGATTTGAAACTCAAAGGAATGAAGTCAGTAATGAATAGATATGAATAGTACCAAAAGAGCATGTCGTCGATGCAACTTAGCCACGGCCGCTTCATGAGCTGCCTTATGAGCTTCCAGAGCTGCTTGGTGGGCATCCATTGCTGCCTGGTGTGCATCTATTGCTGCTTGATGTGCTTGGTGCGAACCCGCATCACTTATGGCAGTTGGAGAGGCACCGCCTGAACAGACTTGTTTTCAAAGGGCCGATACAGGGCCCCATTTGAACACAAAACTACACACATCTTAGAATGGTGAAGGACTTCCTTGAAGCAGACCTTGACAAAGTTATCAAATCCCTGGAGCCCTGGCCCTGAGGTCCTGATGAAGTGTGAGTGTGAACTGTGGTGACAGACTTCTTGGTCGTACCTCTCCCATCCTCGGCTTGCGTTGGATTCAATGATTCAGCTATGACATGCTATGACCACATGGACCACCATCTCTCTCCAAGCTTTGCCGCTTTTCCTGAAACCTGACCTCCACCGGCAGCTGTCAGGGGGCCTAGCGTGGACCTGAGCCAATGCCAAACAAATGTATGATTGGTTTAGAATTGCCAAGATTTACCTGAGCCTCATGAGAAAAATCCAAGCCGCATCTTCCACAGATTGCTGTGTTGCAATCCGCTCTTTGCCATCTTCTGAAGCAGTCTCAACAGAGAAGCTCTTCCCTGTCCGTTCCATTTTAGATCGAATAGCTTCTGCATGCTTCTTCCACTGCTCCTTTGATCCGCTCTTGGAAGACCTTGCCAAATGTTGGATCAAGTCGAAGTATTCAGCGGATGAGTTCCCGAAGACATCTTTGAAGACTTCGGCGGCTTTCTCCATGTCGAAGTCTCTTTGTTCCCAGTGTGTGTCACGGGCTTGCTCCTGACCTACAGGCTATGGGACCGACGGGTGAAACAGTGAAACATGCTTTGAAAGAAATTGATGAACATTAAAAGAAATGCCATACTTCACGCAAGGCATGCTTGGCAGTCACAATGGACTCGCTGGATTCCATGGTATGCCATGAACCTCACACCAAAATCATCAGCCTGCACTTGCACTGGAATCTTTTCGTGGATCGTCAAAGGCTTTCCGTCGGATAGGGTCAGACAAGACTTCGTATGCCCACGAGATTTCGATAAATCTCTGCTCTGCCTCCTACGAAGGCCAAAGGTTGTCCCATCATGTGGCACATGTCACAATGCGTGGATCAAGAGCCGAGAAAACATAACATATAATTATATATATACATACATAAGGGCTATGTAGTCAGCTTGGGTCGGTTTGGAATGGAGTCCTCGTTAAATCACCTTTCATCATCTTTTGTCAATTTTTATCTCTGTTCAAACCCTCTGCTCCTGGCCTTTTTCTTTTCTTCTGGGACCTTGTCAGGATGCCACTGCAATGCTGCCTTTCGATAAGCTTGTTTCAACACACCGCCTCGGAATTCGGACAGCTCCGCGCAGCCAAAACAAATTTAGAACGTGCATGCTGCTGATTCGTATGCCGGACTTTGCAAGAGTGTCCCGAAGGCACAAGAAAGACTTAGACGCTGTCGTTTCTTTCCCAACATGTTGCAGTCTGCCGAAAGCATCCTACAAAGGGGAAGCTGGCACAAATCAAAGTGTGGTGGGTCAAGTCATGGACGCAATTAGGGGGCACTAAACCGACCAAGTTGCTGTCAATCTTTGCACCTTGACTGAGCCCCAACACTTCGTAGGGATCCTCAGGCTGAAGGTCCAATAAGAGCCCTGCACTTCGACACCAAGGAGACACTCAAGACAATATAGAGCAAACAAGAAATGAATACAGTACACATCGGATTCAGTACGGTACAAGTATAACATATGTCAATACATGCGCACGCGCTCAATCACACAATCACACATTGAGATATATTGAGTGTATATATATATATAGATACACAATATATATATACATATTGTGTTGTGCCTATGAATGCATATAAATATGTTCATGATTGTTCATGCATATACGTGTGCGTGGCATGTGTATATATGTGTATGCATATGCTTTTACTATATATGTAATTGGGCATGCACATGGATATCATATGTGTTATGTACCTGTACATGAGCATGTCTACGCCTATGTTTATGTGTTGGTTGATTTGTTCGTGCATGCAAAATATGTATATAAAATTCTGTCATGCGCAGGTGCATGTGCATTTGGTGCACCAGTAAATATACAGTACATTTGCATACATTTGCATGGATACTTGTCTGTAGACACACGAGTTCTCTGTTGACCTGGTCCATGTCTGTATGCATCAAGCAGCCACATCCGGTTGCCAGGCACTCAGACTCAGCCACAAGTTCACGAAGCATAGCAGTGTCAACATGGCGGATATTTGGCGACCTATCTGCCGCAAGAACCTTGTTTTCCTCCAGAATTTGAGAGAATGGTCAGCATAGTTTGTATAAGTTTGTATCTGTTTGTATCCTGTTCTGCACTGACTACCTTTGATGATACACTAGAACTCTGCTTGACAAGTCTCATCCATTCAGGAATACGGAATACATCCCAATACGATCCAATATGTCTCAATATGATTCAATATGCAATGAGCAGGGTTATATAGCAGTGTTCGAATGAGATGTTTGAAGATAAAACCACGTTCGTTCCTTTTGTAAAACCGACCCACTCTTTAAAATTCTTTCAATACGTGTCGGTCTTTCATAATGGCACGCGAATTTCTTGCCTCCTCTGCAAATGAGAAAGCTGAGCAGCAACGGGTTGCAACAAACATCAAAAACATTCAGAAACATCAGAAAACAACTTGGCAACTTCATCCAAACCCAGTCCACCACAGAAATGCACTCCATGCAGTCCATGCTATGCCTTGCCAAAGTGCCCCTCAGAGACCCTGAAAGTGGCCGACTGTGTCGCTGCGCTGGCATCTTTGCCCTTGCGCTGCGCCAGTGACCTGTTGACCCCAGCAGCGCAGGACCAAACAGTGTCCACCAGTTCTGTGTCGCACTGTCACACTCAAACCCCTAAGCGACACACTCACGAAGCATGCGAATTTCCTGTGCAAGCGAAGTCGTTGTGAGGCGTGGCCAAACCGGACCAGGTTTGATCATTCCGACTCCCCCACATTGATTTGTGGTTTGGCATGTGGAATTCCAGTCAAGAACGCTCAGTAAAACGTTTCCGAAACAACTGGAGAACAGTGAGGAAAGCGTTCTCCACAACAGAAACTGCAGTCTGCCTTCACAAGCTCCTCCGTTTGCTTCCGCAACAGCCGGGTCCTCTGAAGTTGGCAAATGTTGCTGCTTAGTTGACCGGTTTTGATACTATTGGAATCTTCCCCAATGGCATTGATAACATCACAGGTATACATAGAGTACATATCTAATATCTAGTACACACACACAAGTATATATATATAGCACCTATATAAATATAACATAAATATTAATATATGATAATATATGTAAACATATATGTGCAATACAGTTTGTTAGATGGTCCAAGGGGAAACGGTTGGAAAGAGTTGGAGATCGCACCTTTGCTCGGCAAAAAAGTAGTTGTTTTGTAGCATATGTTCATTATGTAAAAATTTGTCTCCGACCGTTTCCGACTGTTTCCGACCGTTTGCATTTTTCTGAGCGATTAATTGGACCAATTCCGTTTATGAAAGGCTGATCCAGTGCAAACCCATGCAAACCTGACGCTGAAGTTTTTTCGTGCGACCCTTGTGCGCGTACACTGCAGCAAATATTGCATCTTGACCTTGATATCCAATATTCCCTAAAAAATCCCAAAATTCCAGGAGCTCGTGAAATTTGATAATACATGTGTTGTATCTACATAATATATTATGTACTAGCGAAGGGTTTAAGTCACATCAGTTGGGCAGAAGTCACATCAACCCCATGTAACAGCGAGTTGGAAGAAAGTCACATCAACTGGGCAAAAGTCACATCAAAATATCAAAATCCCA
>Ga0126342_10020372_pt1 | contig 11152 bp, 11 predicted proteins | sample Cyp1metagenome_FD_92528 | JGI IMG/M metagenome (GOLD analysis project Ga0126342, IMG submission 92528) | Coral microbial communities from Lord Howe Island, Old Settlement Bay, Australia - Cyphastrea 1 metagenome | ecosystem: Host-associated > Invertebrates > Cnidaria > Coral ...
CATACCAACATACCAACATACCAACATACCAACATACCACCACCACAGGCCACAGGGGGGGAGGGGGGGACCAGAAGAACCATACCACCACCACAGGCCACAGGGGGGGGGGGCCAGAAGAACCAGACGATACTGTCCACCCATACCCATTGGTGGGGGGGGGAGGGGGGGTGGCCAACGCTGCACCATATATATATATATATTATATGAACTATACATAATTATAGAAATGTATTAGAGACAGTTAGACAAAGACACAACTCAAGTACCGGTACTTGCTGGGTCAGAGGTTCATCGGGACTACAACCCCTTTTTTGTTGCGGGAGCCATGAATTTGAACTGGTTACCCTCCAGCAAAAAAACATAGATGTAGAAAACCCGCCATGTGTACACCATCTTCCCAGGGAAACCCCATTGGTTTCCACATCTATGTTGGTACCCTGGGGTAGTCATACAATTTCACCAATATTTCACGGCTTTTTTAGAACTACCCTCTGGTAAACGTTTACATAGCGAACTGGAAAATCACCGTTTGGAACAGGTAGATCAACTATTTCTATGGCCATGTTCAAGTTCGCAAACTGTTAAATTACTAGAGGGTATCGGGTATCATCTGGTTAGTTCTACGGTTGGTTAGTTCTATGGTTTCTATGGTTAGTTCTATGGTTAATCGGGTTGCCCTCTGGCAATTTAACACCATTGACCATGGAACTAACTATAGAAACTTCAGAGGGGACTCAGCTGACGGTCTTTGCATGTTTGCTTCATGTCAGCGGGCAGGAGCCATCTTGGGTGGCACTGTCCATGTTTTTTCGAGGTGCCCAAAAACGACCTAGGTACAGTACCCTCTGGTAAACTAACATAACTATGGAAAATCACCATTTTTAATGGGAAAATCCACTATAAATGGCCATTTTCAATAGCTATGTTAGTTTACCGGAGGGTATCGACCAAGTTAAAACTGGGAGGCACCACCTTGCAGCTAATTGAGTTCGTCTACAATATACCCCATCAAAAAGGTTCGGTTGCACCAGACTACCCTTCACAAGTCTGTTTCCCCAATACACCCATATCAAGTCTCTTGCATCTTCCATTATATCCCAATATATCCAATTATAGTCGTATAAAAACACCATGGAATTACTATTGCAAAACATAACATAGCGATGAAACAGCCATGCAAATTGCTTGTATATCCCAAATTCTACCTCAACCAATTTGGGATAAATTTACCAATGAAATCCCTATAAAATAAAAACCCTATAACATCCCTACATTTCATTGGACCTATTCATAGAATTTTGTAATTTATATATGTCCAATATTGTCCAATGAAATCCCTCGAAAATTGCCACAGAAAAAAAAAAAACTGCCGTTTTGGAAGCACCCGAAACTCGCCAACACACGAGTCCCCCGATCCGCCGATCCGCCAATCCGCCGCGGCACCCGCGGATCTGATCCGGAAGGCCCGGGAGCGGAGTTTCATCGGGGGTATAGACCATGGTATACATCTCCAGCAGCGGAGTGGAGGCATGGCTGGTGGCATGTTCACCTGAAACCCTGCCCGCTGGTGGCAAGGTGGGCCATTGAAAATCATCATTTTTCACAGGTAAATCATCTATAAAGGGTCATGTTCAATAGCTATGCGAATTTACTGGAGGATAATTCACAACATCTGATGTTCGTCGGCTTCTAAACATATTTCAGGGCCATGTCCAGTGAATTCCATATTTGGGGCACACAAAAACATATGGTCAGAGCCATGTCCAGTAATTTAACCTGCATTTAATCATGAGATGGGCCGTTGAAGCTAAAACGACTACGCACAAAAGGGTTGCATCTGTTTTTTTTACTATTGCACTATATCCATATCATTATATCTCATTAAATTATATCTACAATTGGTATCCTCCAAAAAATCCTCTTGTTGCCACGTTTGATGACACCCCTCCGCTTCACCTCCCATTCCAAGCCGAGGCACAAAAGGGTTGCATCTATATATATATCATTATATCCACTAGTATCCCATGAATATCCGTCAACAATTCCTGGTTGGTGGTATACCTACCCCTCTGAAAAATGATGGAGTTCGTCAGTTGGGATGATGACATTCCCAACTGAATGGAAAAAATCCATTAAAATCCTTTTAAAAAAAAAAACATTAAACCACTATAATCCATTATTGCCAAGTGTTTCTGGAAAGTCATCAAATTCCCAGTCAGTCCAGTCACCATCAAAATCCATGGTTCCAGTCACCACCAATCAGCTACAATGTGCCCCCCCCAGTTATAAGTTGGTTTAGATTCGCCCCAGTAACTAGTTCGTTATTTGCGTACCATAAACCAGTTCGTGAAATTGGAGTTATGTGAACACCAACTGAACGCTATCCAACGGGGGCCTCACATTGTATGTTAGTAAGTGGATTATAACCCCAGTTATAAGTGAACCTTGCCCCTACTTAGCCCAGTTATAACCAGGGGTTTTTCACCTACTTACGATTCGTGGGGGTGAACCACCAAGTATGAAAATCGTTCCCATTTGCCGAGGCGCAGAAGGGTTCGTATTCCAAGTTGGTGATGGTCTCGCGGAGCACCGCATCCCTCCGCTGGAACTCCTCCGCCTTGATGCAACTGGGACGGACCCAGCGGTCGCAGAAGATCTGCTGAAGATCCAAGGGGGCCGGCTCCTCCAGAACCGAAACAAAAATGGCTGACATGGCCATGGGCAACGTTTTACGGGGATAAAATGGGAATAATACATAATATATATATATATATAATCTGTATATAAATATTTATCTATATATATATATATATGTGATGCGATATATTCTGTAGAATATATTAATTATGTGTATGTTTAACAGAGTTTTAACATCAACCAACTTAATATGATCAAATGGGTCGGGGTCATCTTTCTGTCAATGAGAATTCTCTTAGCCATCATGCGACCGTCATCAAATATAGGTCATATGGGTATATAATCCACAATTTTGACCATGGCACAAGTGATCGTGCTTGTTTCACAACAAGAAATTCGCCAAAAAGGTCTTCTCCTGATTGCAATTTCCGCATCATGCAGTTATGGCCAGGAATCCCCACTTTTGGAACGATAACCCCAATCATAACCGTAAAAACGACAGGTTTCTAGGGCTTTAAGTGTGCCGCTGTCGAACTGCTTCAGTCTAGATGATTGCATTCTCACCCCTGGATTATGACTCCTGCAACTGGTTGGTTATATATCACCATAATTGGTTTTCTTGGCCAGTTGGAACTGTGAAAAGGGCTATACCTGTAGCTTGTCCACATCTATAGTTAATATCCTATGAGTATCCCATTAGTGTCCCAATTACTTATCCCATAGAACTTCACTGTGAAAACCATATAAACCATAGATATATCATATATCCCATAAAAAATCACTTATTCATTGTCCCAATTACTTATCCCTATTCAACATGAATCCATAGAAGTCACCATCGAAGTCACTGTGACCCCTTGTGACCCCCTGACGCAACTGTGAGTCCTTCAGAAGTGGGGACAAGTGATGCCCAAATTCGCCGTTCTCTTCTTCCAGGAGTTGCAGCAACTGTGGCAGCACAGCGATGGAAACGCCTAGCGGATGCAGCCACAGAAGATGCCCTTTTGGCTTTTGGGAACATGGAGCGTTTGAAGCCATGAAAAAATAGGGAAAATGGGGGGTTCAGCCAATACCAAAATAGGGATTTTTTGCCATGAAACATAGGGAACATGGAGACATGGAGCGTAGGGAAAATGGAGCTTTAACGCAGAAAAAAACGGGGATTTTGGTTCCTGCTTTTGGATAATTAGTTACCAGATGTTACCAGGTACCATGGGTATACAATGCTCTTTTTACATGCTTGGATCACCGGGAAGATCAGACTGTCCTCGTAACTGCTTAGGAACTGGGCTTCGAACATGCAACTTATGGGACCCAGGAAACGGGGACGACTTAACTCACACCAGGGCTGACCGACTTAAGACAAGTAGGATGATCCTCCAAGTACAGTCGGACATGATCATTGGCCAATTTCGACAGTTTCTTCTCAGTTTCTACACATGTTTCTGTGACTTCGTTGATGTTCAGCAATTCTTTCTGTTCGTAGACCCAGAGGGTCTAAGCTCTTGAAACAACTGGCCGAGATGTGCACATCAAGGCAGTGTTCTGCCCTCCGAGGCTGTGGTAACCTGAATAACACCACTTAAAACCCATTCCCAGAGACTGCTGATGACTTGCAAATGCCAGAGATTTCTTGGATACGTGAAATTTCGGAAGGTTCAACTACAACAAGCACATTTTCAAATTGTATCATTGACCACTATTTAGTAATGCCTTAAACTCAAAACATCCCCAATTCTACCAGAAATGGGTAGCGTACACATGTCTAAACCATCCGAACCATTGGGGAGGCTTATTAACATGGGGGTATACGGTATACCTCTATTTTGCTGGGATGGTTCAATTTTTTTTCCACCCCCTTTATTTTTATGGCATAAACTGTGGTTGGTGGGATGGAAACAACATGACAATTTCTCATAAAAAGGCCCTTGGTTTACTATTGTGTACCCATACTCGGGATGGTTAATCACAAATTGCTTGACATTGCTTTCTGGCTGGTGGTTGAGCCCTACCCCTCTGAAAAATGATGGAGTGAAAGTCAGTTGGGATGATGACATTCCCAATATGATGGGAAAATCATAAAATTCCATGGTTCCAGTCATATATACACAGTTAATAACAATATTATAAACCATTATTATAACCATATCACTATCATATCATCATTATTTTCCTCATATTTAACCAGATTCATCATGGCACTTGGGGGAATTGATCATGATTCAATCATGATATATATATATATATATATATATCATGATCCCACACACCGAGCCCAGGGCGACTTGACCTTAAAAAAGGCCGAGCTTCCGTCCAGGATCTCCAAAGTGGCTGGAGGAATGCCTGGTTTCGTGACGGATCATGTCACCGGAAAATCTGGAAGAATCGATGTTGAAAACTTGGTGAAATATGGGGCTTGGATTTTATTATATAGTATATATCAATATAATGTATATATAGATAGATATTAATGTATATATATATATTAATGTATATGTGTATATATATATATTGGGGGGGATGTTGACCTAGAGATACGCAGCAAGTGGGAAGATTCTTAGCAACGCTGGTTAGAGCCCCATTGTACCCATTGTGGGACTTTGGATCGCCAAAGTTCTCTAGCAGATGCACGTCCACTTGCGAAAACTCACGTAGAGCTGAGTAAGGTAGACCAGTGTCTTAATGGAATTTGGGTGGTACGTTTCTTCTCGAAACTTTCACAGAAATCTGAAACATTCTGAAACATTCTGGTCATTTTTGTGTCCATACCATCCATGTGAATGGTATATTTCCCAACATTTACTCTGATATTGGCCTAGCTAAAACAAATATACCATGCATGGTATGGTAATCAATCTGGGTAAATTGTAATAGTTCACTAACCTGAATAGTTCGGCCATTTGGGGATGATGTCCCTTATTAGCCATGATTCCAGGGTTCGGGAGAACAGTGAGGTCGTTAAAATTTACCCAGATGTATGGCTTAGGAGTTAGGGATCTCCAAAATCTCACCTACTAGATCTGCATGGTTCCCACCTGAAAGCTCATCTTGGATGTCGTCATGATCCAAAACCTTCATGGAGGGCTCGCAAGAACCTGAGTAAAATGCGGGGTTCTTCAATGGGGATATACATATTTTATGAAAAACTATACATATAATATACAGAGTAATTGGGGGGATACACTAATATACAGTCAACATAAAACTTGGGTATATGTGTGAGTGGTTCCTCTAAGTTTGGGGATCCGAAGTTATCATCAAAATCAGACATCATCGGTCATTTGAGAGGAGGCGAAAACAGTGTTACCCTCTGGTAAACTAACGTGACTATAGAAAACCATCATTTTTTATGGGTAAATCAACTATAAATGGTCATTTTCAATAGCTATGTTAGTTTACCAGAGGGTAACAAGGGGTACTCCAATTTGCAGAACAATCCAAATGGAAAAATAAAAACGCTAGCAAAAACATGGGAAAAAAACACTTAAAACAGTGGGGATTTAATCTTCAAATATCTGAAAAAATATTCATTTTCCTCTGTCTTACCAGCAAAAACAACAGGACAATATCGGACCAAGGGATTGATTTGGCCTACCAATCAACCCCAACTAATCAAGAAATATTCCGGATTCTCCCTGAAGTTCCGCAGCCTCACAATCACCTTTCATCAGCGGGTTGATCTGGCGGAAACCCAGGTGCCAAAATTTGGGATGGCCGGGATGCCGCTCTACCACAAGAAAAAAAACATAGTGGTTTGTTAACAAATCAAAGTATAATGACATCTCAGAATGTCTACTTATACGTAATATATTTTAATGTCGTTCAATAGAATTGTTTGTATACTTATAACATCTTATAATCAGCACAATATCTGAATATCACATCTGGTTGGTGGCTTGAACCCCTCTGAAAAATATGAGTGAAAGTCAGTTGGGATGATGATATTCCCATATATTACAGTATGGAAAATAAAGTTCATGTTTGAAACCACCAACCACTTTTAAGTATGTTATATAAAGTTATATATATATATGCAGTTGACAACCATATTATTAACCATTACCCATAGGATCCATGTATGGCATATATGCTAACATTTGGGGTATATTGATGGGATCCATGTTACCACATATAGCAGCACCATGGATCCTATGGGTTATTATAACCAAATTATTATCATACCATCATTATTAACCATATTAACCATATATTATTAATCATATTAACCATATTAACCGTATTTAACCCAGATATCCCCAACACTTCACCCATCAAAGTCCAACAAAATCGCCGCGACACCCAGGCGGGGCAGGATCCAGCGGACCCAATCGCGGGAGACTTGCAACTCAGCCAGTTGCATCCGGGCCAACTTGTCCAAGACCTGTCCACTGGTCATCTCACATAATGGGGGACATAACTACAATAAGTGGCTGAAAAACCATGGTTTATGGATGTTTATGGTAGATATAAGTATAGTTAGTAGATGTTAATAGGTATCAATAAGAACTACCCTCTGGTAATTTTAACATACAATGTGAGGCCCCCGTTCGATAGCTAAGTTGGTGGTTTATAACTACAATAAGTGGGACTTATTAGGTAGATATATCTATAGTATGGTAGATATATCGAACTAGTTGATGGGTTTTTTTTAAACTAACTTATAACTGGGGTACCACATTGCAGGAACCGATTGATTGGAGGTACCGATTCCATATATAACTGGGATAAGGCCTATATCCCCACAAAATACGGCCAAACATATGGTACTAACTAAGATACCTCCATCTGTTGGATCCTGAAGATCTCCCATTGACTGAAGACTTGGCCAAGTTGTGGAGGATTGTGGAGCTTTCCTGTCAAAAATATCGATCAATAACTACAGGATGGAGCCCCATAGTTAGCGTTCAGTTGGTTTATAAGTGGCTGAATTCAATGGTTTATGGTAGATATAAGTATAGTTAATGGGGATCAATAACAACTACCCTCTGGTAATTTTAACATACAATGTGAGGCCCCCGTTCGATAGCTAAGTTGGTGAACATAACTCCAATTTCACTATGGTTTATGGTACTTATAACGAACTAGTTACTGGGGCTTATAAACCAACTTATAACTGGGGGGCCTCACATTGTAGCTATTGAAAATGGCCATTAATAGTTGAGTTTCCCGTTAAAAATAGTGATGTTCCATAGTTATGTAAACGTTTACCAGAGGGTAAATAAATCATATCAATTATCAATCAATCAAGAAAAATATGTTAATTGATAAATATATCGGAGTTTTCTTCCTATTCTTCCAATGCAACAGTTATCAATCAAAAAATATGTCTAACATGTCTAACTACCCATCAATCGGTCAGTCTAGGATCAATCAATCATTCAATCTATCAGCTAGATATCGAAGATACTGAAGCGGACAAAATCTGGGATTTCACCCGCCAAAAATTGGTGTTGCCAAAAGCATTGCGAATTCTGTACCAAGATTGATCAAGTGACTGACTGAATTACTATCATATTCACCAACTTGAAATATGCGCGGATGCGCATGGAATATCTTGGAATCCCGTGAAACATCACAGGATGTTCTCATAAACTCGCCACGACATGACTCAAAAACTGCTGCCACATGACACCAAAATTCCCATCATATCTCGATAAAATGGTGTGGTATCCCCAAATGCTCCATCCCTATGGATCCATGGCCACTGTCTGAGAAGGTACGGCTAACCCTCCGAATTATAGTAAATTATACCCCAGTCCCAATTCCTAAGAAGGTACGACTGGATCCATAGGGGATGTAATTATCGAGTATTCACCAACATTTAGCCGAAAACATGCCAAGTTTGCAGGCAAACAATCCCTTCTCCCTAATATTTTACACCCAGAAACCATGCTTCGAATTTTTTTTACCATGGTTTCTGGGGGGCACCATGGTATAACAAGATTAACCATGGTAAACCATTAATTACCCTCTGGTTATTTAACATAGCCATGGAAAATTGCCCTTTTATACATGGTTTACCTGGTAAAGATGGTGATTTTCCATGGCTATGTTAAATAACCAGATGGTAATTAATCATTATAAACATGTGGGTAGATAATAATACTTCGATAAAGTTCGGCTATTTTGGAATAGTTACATAAACATACATAACATATCATAAAATACATTCACCATCATTCCAGGCTTCGGGAGAACAGTGAGGTCCTTATATTTTTTCCAGATCTATGGTTGATGATGGATGTAATGGTTACATCTAGCTGTTATTTCACTTAAAACATGTGACATCCCATTACATCAAAATTAAATGTCATTAAATCATCATGTTTCACAGTTTATAAAATCTCACTTTTCGTGGTTAAAACATGTTAAAACATGTTAAAACCCAGTGAATCCACATGGGAACCGCATCTTGTCCTCACCTCCTCGTGCTTTTCTTCGCTCAGCGCCATCTTCTTCTGCGAAGCGGGGCTCTCCACGCGCGCGGGCCGGAACTCCTGCCACGGAACTCCAGGGATGAACGGAATCCATGGGGAAGCCATGGAGTGAGCGCCAGAAGATGGATATCAACATGATTTACCAGGCCGGGTATATCCATATGAATCCCATTAATCACTAGAAAATATCCATATGAATCCCATTAATCACTAGAAAAATCTAGAAAATTGATATATAAATCACTATTGATGGATATCATGATATCAACAACTATAAATGGTACCCTCTGGTAAACCAACAGAACTATGGAAAATCACCATGCTATTAATGGGAAAATCCACTATTTCGACTCGGCCATTTTCAAGTTCGCAAACTGTAACAATCACCAGAGGTTAACTCGCAGCAGATATGGCCACACTGATTTCACTAGTGGTAACATCTACTTGTGAAGCGGAACCAAAATATCGGGCCAGTTCACCCAGGTAGCCCGGGTAAACCCCGGTTCTCACCTCAAAAAAAAAGTGAGCAAAGTGAGCAATCGATGTAGGATACTGGAAGAAGTATACCACTGCCAATCTTAGATAGCTTGCAAAAAGATAGCCGGTTTGCAAACACATCCAATCATTGTAAAGGATTGAAGTACTAAAAGTATAATAAACTATACGAAAGATTACTAAAGTAGCTATAGAGTGTTGTGGCTCGACCACTCCTCCATCTGTGGAAAGTCCAACCTGGCTGGAAGGTGTCTGAAAACGGTCTTTACGCATACCCCCCCAATAGCCATGTTAAACTAGAAAACGGTCTGATTCACCAATGGAATATCATGGAATCAGATTTACCCTCTGGCAAACTAACATAACTATGGAAAATCATCATTTTTGATGGGTAAATCCACTATAAATGGCCATTTTCATCCATTTTCAATAGCTATGTTAGTTTACCAGAGGGTAGGGATTCAGAAACGTATGTTTTTCACCAATGGACGGTTTTTCTTCCCCCTTCAGATTCATACCTTAGCAGACCGAAGTGCCACTCACCTTGAAGTCAGATCCCCTTAAAAATTCGACAAAAGACAAAAGAATTCTGGCTCTCCATATGTTTCAGACACCACATTTATATCAACATATGTATATATATATATAATGTATATATAATTACGTATATATATATATACATATTTGACACTGAAGCCCTTCAAACTTTTGAGCACGTTTCAACATCCCCGTGGCTTGATGACATTGGAATCCCGTTCTTCGATACTATTCACCAGGCACTATAATTGCAACCACATTTCGAGCATCTATAAGACACAACCATATGATGGAAATGATGGGTATGTGGGGTAAAAAACCAGCCATACTTGGGGATATTGTTACTTTTTATTAATGGTACCCTCTGGTTATTTAACATAGCCATGGAAAATGGCCCATTTATAGATGGTTTACCTATTTAAAATGGGTGGATTTTCCATGGCTACGTTAGTCATAACCAGATGGTATATAGTCTGGTTGGTGGCTTGGAACCATGGAATTTTATGACTTTGCATATATTGGGGATATATTATTTTAGTATATTTTTAGACTGGAAAATTCAATCCCAGCCCATGGAATTTTCCAAGTCCAGTTGCTTCTGGATTCGATGAATCCACCCGCTGTTCAAGATCTCCAACTGCACCGCTGTCCACGCCACGCGCGGCTCCGCCACGTTACCGTGACCGGCGGAGGGCAGCAGGTTGCGCAGCACGCAGCGTTGAATGGAGCGGCTCTGTAGGGTTTCCACCAACTGCTCTTGGAAGAAGAGATCTGCCAAATGAACCTGCAACTTGAAGACTTGGGCTCCAACAGATATGGCGATTTCATAAAATAATATAAAATCATATAAAATCCGCCCGCACCGAAGGTGCTGGGGCGTGATCTTCCGGATGGCACTCGTAAAAGGTTACAGGTTTACTTGGGGGGGGGGGGCATTTTTCGGCCAAAACCTCCTGTTTTTGATAGGTCGTGACGCTCGCCTTCAAAAAACACTGTAAAAAACAGTACGGAAGACACCTGTTCGTGAACGCGCCCGTCCAAAA
>Ga0126342_10020373_pt1 | contig 11152 bp, 11 predicted proteins | sample Cyp1metagenome_FD_92528 | JGI IMG/M metagenome (GOLD analysis project Ga0126342, IMG submission 92528) | Coral microbial communities from Lord Howe Island, Old Settlement Bay, Australia - Cyphastrea 1 metagenome | ecosystem: Host-associated > Invertebrates > Cnidaria > Coral ...
CTATCAAAAAACAATAGAGCTACAAAAAGCAAGCAACCAAGAATAGAGCTAAGGATTAACAAACCAAAAACAGTGCATCTCCCAAGAACTTTGATCTTTCATATATGATCAAAAGAGGAAAAAGAAGCATAAAATAGTCAAAAAAACGCTTAAAACCACGTATTTTTGGGAACCTGTTGGCGTCCCCACTCTCAATCTTTACATATGTATACTTTGTGACCCCCCCTACCCGACATGATCGCCTTCACAGGTGCACTGGGGATATTCCATCCCTTCAAGAAAAACGCGGGGATATCAACCAGGTCCCGGAATATTTTTAAAGAAGACATGTTGTTGAATAATTTTCCTAAGCAGTGGGCCTGCGGATGTGCATATTGGAATATGCGAGTTATAATCTAAGCCTTCAATATACCCTGGAAAAACTATGTTTCGAAAAAAAATATAAATTTCAAATGGTTGGAAAAAAGAAACAATTATCCCCTTGGGAATTCCCGCAAAATGATGTTCAACCATCATCTTCATCACTGACTCTTTCCTACATATTTCCATTTTTTCATACTTCCCGCTATTTCTCTCCCTTCATTTCCTTCCAAGAAACTCTCGGTGGGAATGAGTGTGAAAGGGAAAGCATTCGGTGTTTATAGATGTTTTTTTCAGCTGGCAGCTGCTCACTTTGATTCTTGAGAAGTGCAGGGTATCTCCAATACCCCTAGAATAATTTCTCCCCTTGGGAAATCCCACGGAATGGTATTCAACCTGGCTCTTTCCTGTAGTGATTTTCCTAACCTTTCATATTTCTTCTTATTTCTCCCATATTCCCTTCATTTCCCTCCAAAGAACTCTTTTTTGGTAATAGATCCCGTTCAGCCATGTCCATGTGAAATTGGCGGTCGGGAGTGGGATGATCGGCCCCGGGCCGCTGTAAGGAACGAGATCCATGGTTTGAGCCCTGCTGCAAGGATTAGACAGGATTATGATCAAAGGACAACCCAAGTGAAGTTATAAGGATGATGTGAATGACAACATGTGACATGGGTGGCTGCCGATCGAAGACGGCTGCAGCACTTTTTGGCTTTCAAATTGTCTGGAGAAATGTCAAAGGTTCGTGTCCGGCTGCCACCTAGCGCAATGTTGACCACGCGCACTCGGCGGCTGCAGCGGACGCCCACAGCTGTGGGTCTTCGTCTCCTGGCGTTGGTTAGTATCCAGCTGTCCTGTCCTTCGGCTGCTGGATTGGTACTCCTGGCAGCTCCTGGGGCATGGCCACCGCCTTGTGTTTGCTGGGGCGGCTCAGGTAGTCCGCGGTCGTGTTTGCTGACCCGGGTATGTGGGTGGCCTTCATGGACATTTTCTGTGTCATCGCCAGGGCTACTAGGCTGTCCGACTGGACTTGCAGCGTGAGGCTGCACATACTCAGCTCTTTGGCCCAGTGCTTGAGGGCCACCACCACTGCCAGGGTCTCCACTATGCCTTGGGAGCTTGAATTGCCCAGCTCGAAGTCCAGCGCCCTGGCGTCTTCTTGGGTGACCGGAGAGCTGTAGGCCCTGATGACCTTGTTGTTGATGAGCAAGACGGCACCGAGCCCCTCTGGGCACGCATCTGTGATGATGGCTGCTGTCGGGTATTTGCCCCTGTCCAGCTTGTACTTCTTGGTGGGTTTGTCCATCGCCGTCTCCAGATAGGAAATGAGTGAGCCAGCGCTGCGCTTGTTCCAACTGTTTGACGTGGAACAAGGCAGACTTGTCCTTGTTGTCTTTGCGGTCGGATCGCCGTCGATCTTCGGCACCCGTCTTGATGTCTGCCAGTCGAGCGTGGAGCACTCTGTAGAAAATGCTCACCACCCATCGTGCCCGTGGCAGTTTTCCTGACAGCCACGATGCCTTGCCGGCTGCTTGATGAAGCTCCCGTATCGGTGCCATGCCTCGTCCTTCCCAGCTCTTCAGGAGTGTGACCAGTTCCGTGGTGTAGGCTTCCGGCAGCCCCATCATGAGGTGATCTTCCGTGAGCGTCAGCCGCACTCCGACCCACGTGAGTTGTGAAGACCTCGCCCCCTTCTTTATCGACACCTTGAAGCCCAACGCTGCTGTGGTTGTCAGCAGCATACTCAGCAGGTCGGAAGGTTTTCTTGTAGGAACCACGAAGCATCGTCGATGTACATTTGGTGCTGGCCTTCGTGACTGGCAACCAACGATTGCAAGAACCTGGCCAGCATTGCCCCGACCCCGCACCACAGTAGTGGCGCTGTCTTGAAACCGAACAGCAGCGCGATGAAGGCGTAGTAGCTGTCTTCGGTAATGTGTGGGGCCAGGGTATATGGGGTATCTCCTTCTGGGCGACACCCAGTGACATGAAGGCATCGCTGATATCCACCACAACCATCTCCCGGCCCAGAGGGCCTCTGCTCTGCCCTTCGCGCCGTAGGTCAAAGAGATCTCTCGCGGAATTCAAGGCGTCTTTGGGCCTTGGGAGCACCAGCTTCTCGGGGAGAGTGGCCTTGGCGTTTCCGCCACTCCTGCGTAGGTCGATGATGATTCGGCGCTCCCTCTGGCTTCTCTTTGACTATGAGCCCAAGCCTGGAGATGGTGCCATGGCTCATGGTGTCCAATACTTCTTCCTTTGTGAGTTCCACCAAATACCATTCCTTCTTGTAGCGGTCAAGTTCGATCGCTGCATTCTTGATGTCTTCCGCTACTGACTTGTAGTTGGAGATCTCCCCCTTTGCCAGTTGTGCCTGTGCATCCATGAGTCCAACCTCAGCAATGGCATGGGGATTTTCTGCTTCAATGCCTAAGGGTGCGCCATTCCTGGACCCATTTCGGCACCTCCGTCTCCTTGTCGTTGCCCCTTTCTTCCCACGCTTGGAGTATCTCCGCGTGGGCTCTTGTACTTCAGCCTGCCTTTGATGGCAACTGCTGGGGGGCGCTTGAGCTCCCACCTTCTTCAACTTGCTCTTCCGTTCCCCTATTAGCCAGTCGTCGAAGCTGCAGTGGGGCGTGCCATACGTCTCTGCCACCTTCGTCGCCCCCGAATACTGTTTCACAAATGATTCCCAGGCTGCTCTGATGCGCAGACTCAATGACATGAGGTTGGGGTTGGCTTGAGCAGCTTTGTACGGGTCCCTCATGCCCCGGTGTATGCAGTGTCGTCTTCGGCACTTTGTATGTTCCTGGATTTGAGCATGCCAAACTTGCCGTCACCCACAACACAAGTGTGCATGGTCACAGGTTCCAGTGCTGGGCCCTTAGTCTCCTTAGTGCTATCCGAACCTTCGTGGCCTCCACCTTTCTCTTCCGTGCTGCTTGAGGTTGAGGGTGACGAAGATGCCCCAAAGTCTGGTGTCCGTCTTTGCTTGTTTTTCTCGGTGTGCCGATTGAGCTCTTGCTGGGGATGACTGCTGTGAGGATGCTTTGTTTGATCCCGGACTTGCCTTCTCCGACTTGGCTTTGTAGCCATCAATAGTCTCCTTTAGCTTCATCATCATCTCCTTGTAGTGCAGGAATTCCTCCTTGCCCATCAGCAGAAATTGCGATATCGCACACCTGGCGTACTTGTCGCACAGTTCCTCTGGGTATGTTCCCGAAGCTCTGGATCTCTCTCTGCCCACAATGGGTTCGGGCCGTGCATTTTCACCGCATTTGATTGCATTTGCATCTGCCCTCCAGCTCCTTGATGCCCAACATGGACCCCGAGAACTGCTGGGGTTTAAGGTTCCTGTGGCCGGGGGGCAACTTGCTCTGATAGATGCACGTGTCGAAGCGGGCTGTGTGAAGCCACGTGGTCCAGGAACTCTTGCATTTCAGGTAGCTGCCAAGCCGACAAGACGGAGGGGGGTTCTCCAGTGTGGCGATGGCCCTGATGCGGCCCCCTCTTTTCCGGTTCGCTACCTGCTTGGCCATGGTGATCGCCCTGGAGGCCATGACCGTGCCTCGGTAGCGTTCATCTTGTTGAGATCTTGTATTCACCTGCATGCCGTGGGGCTCGTCCTTGGACCTGACAGGAGGTGGCAACCCGGTTTTGGCGATGTCTCAACCTGCTGAATGTGCTGCATGGGAAGCCTTCATGATAGCCGTCGATGTGGCTCGCTGCGCCCCAGGTGAGGTGGTCCGTGTACGGCTGGTCCTGCAATAGATCGCCCGACCCCGCCGTCTTCTCAACACTGATGACCCTCAGGCGCACGTTTCTGGCCCTGGCTTCTCGGACCATAGCTTTGGATAGCGGGTCATCTGGCCCTGCAAAATGGTGCACGAAGATGAAGGTTCTCCGGGCCGTGTACTCTTCCAAAGTGCTGGACGTCCGTAAACGTGTGAGCAGATCTTCTGGGTCAATTTGATGATGTTGATGCTCCTCACCTTTTGGGTAAGGTTTGCCCCTGTTTGGGTCTTCCCGGTTCCTTCGTGGTGATCTGGATCTCCTTGACGAGCCTTCTTTGCCGTGTTGTTTCATCCTTTCTTCTTGCCGTTTGGACAGCTCCTCGAGGGATGGCCAGGTGAATCGCAGATAGTGCAGCGATGAAGGCGTTGAGTCTTGGACAAGCACTGTTGCCCAGGCTGCTGCTCCGAGCAAGGACCATTTCCATTGTTCCAGCCATAGCACTTTTGAAGAGCCGTGGAACCCTTCTTGTCGTTCCTGCCCGTCTTCGCCCTGTACTTCGTGAGCTCTGCCTTGTCCTCTGCCGCCTTCTTCTTCCTGGCATCCCTTCTGGTTTTCGTTCTGTTCATTGACCTGGAAGTTCTCGAAGGGGCCGACTTCAACGGTTCCACTGCGGGGGTGATTGCGTCCAAGCCCCCTTGCAAATAGTCCACCGCCACCATCTCCGCAGGCGTGTTTGGGGTGCCCTTGGAGCCGCTTGCCATCCATGCCAGTGCGGGTGCGTGCACTTGGGTATGCCAAAACCCCGTGTCGGCTGAAAGCATCCCATACACCCAGTCCCACGGCCTCCGATCGTCCCAAGTAGGGGGTGGCGTCTTTCCGGCCCTTATGTCCATCCGCATTCTTGATCTCAGGTGATTTGAGTGGGCTGATCTTTCCAGCTCGTCCGCATTGTGCACCAAATGCCAACAGGCAGGGTAGAGGCGAGACAATCTCTCGACCACCATCTCGTACCCGTGCAAGTTTGCCAATCCAACTGCGTCCAGCATGATGAGCGCCGTCCTCAAGACTCTGAACGCTGCTCGCCATTGGATGAATGACGCTGGGATTGGAAGTTCCTTCACCGTGTAGCCACCCGCAGACAGCACGTAGGTTCGAAATTTCGAAGCTCTTGCAACTCTCTGGCCAAACGGTACGAAGATTGCGAAGCCCGTGAACGGTGCAATGTCCTGGACAGTGAGGCGTTTGTTCAGCGCACTCAGTTGTTCTATGGTTGGTTCTTCTTCCTCTGATGGCCAACCCCCATAGTCCTCAGATGGTTTTGGTACCACCTTGCCTTCGCTTCCTCGCCCTCGACAGTGAAATCCCCATCGTCTCCTTGGTCTATGATGTTTGTCATCTTCAATTTCCTGTCTTGCGGTGGATTCTGTGTAGCATCCACCTGTTGCCGAGGTTGTGGAGATGACCTCTGTCCAGGCGTCCCAGTCTCCACCGGCTGCTGTGTGCAAGACCCGCCGAGATAGGCTGAACTTGGGCTAGTGCGGCCGCCACCACCGAAGCCGGCAAGGATCCCAACAATCCATCGGGTCGCCGGCCTGCTCGGTGAAGCTCCTCCACACGGCTTCGTCCAGGCCGTAGTGCCGCTTGATGGCGGTCAGATTCCGCATGCCCGTGCCAACTGCTTGAGTTGGATACATGTTCCCCAAACGCGACCAGCCACAGGGAAAAATGAAACATGGCTAGTAGCTGAATGGGGCCCACTTGAGCCAAAATGGCAAGCCCCATTCAGCTTTCACATTGTAAAACTGTGTTTTACATTCACAACAAAATCTGACATGTGGAAACATGCGTTACCCCCCAGATACACCAACAAGCAGCGCACATGAAAAAATGCGACCATGAATTTGTTTTAACTGCGGACAGCGGCTGCGGTCAATGGTGACGGTCTCAAGGCAACGATCGGAGCGCGTTGTGCACGGCAAAGAAGAGTGTGAAACACGACGGCAAGCTGTGAGATCGTGCAACCACAGATCTCCGCAGCAGACGCAATGCTGCAAAAAGACACGACATCCGCGGCTGGGACCGGCAGCGACGCAGCGCTGCAACTGTTAAAATTCTCACTTTCACTTTGAGATGAATGCCTGCGTTGCGGCTTGCTGCTTGCAATGCTATAGGGTTGCAACACAAACCTTCTAACATATCTCTTGCCCCGCACCCACAGGGCCAGTTATTTTGCCCGGGCAAGAGAACTGACCTGGCGGGTGCGCGGGCAAAAGATCTGTTAGAAGGTCTGGGTGGCAACACTATAGCATTGGCTGATGCCCAGGAGAGCACAGAGTGTTGGTCCAAGTAAAGTAGTTACAAGATGTTACAAGGGTATAAGACAGCAGCTGCCGCGGCGCGCAGCCGCAGCCGATACTGAGATCCCTGCCTCGGACGCATCGAATGCCTCGGATGCCTTTGCACTACATCGCGCAACCGCAGAGATTTCGCAAAAGGCATTGCAAGAGCACGGCTTCGGCAGTGCAAGACTGTCTATTGAAGACAAGACAGAACAAAACGGACGAAACACAGCAGTACAGGACAGTGATCCCTGCCTTGGATGCATCGAATGCTTCGGACGTGCAAGACTATGGAAGAGATCCCCGCTTCGGATGCATGGAATGCTTCGGAAGTGCAAGACTATGGAAGACAGGACAAAAAGAAGACGGACGAAACACATCTCGCGCAACCACAGAGATCCCTGCCTCAGATGTATCGAATGCTTCGGAAGGGCAAGACTATATGGAAGACAAAACATAGAATGCTTCGGAAATGCTTCGGGAGGGCAAGACTATGGAAGACAAAACGTAGAATGCTTCGGAAGCGCAAGACAATGGAACACAGGACAAGACAAGACGGACGAAACACATCTCGACCACACTTGGCGCTGTTTCGTCGAAATGTCCGGGCCCACCGTGCGAGCCTGCGCAGTTGAAATGCACTTGGACATTGCGCATGCAGCACATTACCCGAGAATCTACAGTTAAAATGCTGCGGACCAGGATCTCGACCCACACTGTGTGCGAGACTGCGCAATCGAAATTCACTCGGACATTGCGCTAGAAGCACTTTATGCAAGAATTTGCAGGTAAAATGTCGCGGGCCAGCTGGGGCACCCTGATTAATAAAATCATAAAATACCCCAATATATTCTAATAGAATCTGAAATGATCTGATATAACCTAATATAACCTAGTATAAGCTAATATGAGCGAATGCAATCTGATATAACCTAAGACAATCTAATATAGCCAAATATAGTTTAATATAATCCAATAAAATCTAATGTAATCTAATATAATCCAATGTTAAGGATTGTAACCTGATATAATCCAATACAATCCAATACAATCTAAAAAATCTAAAATAAGTGACATATCCTGAAACAAACCTAATATGATCTAATAGAATCAAACATAGCAAAAAATACAATCTAATATGATCTAATATAGCCTCATGCAATCTAATATATAATCTGACCTAATCTAATCCAATCTAGTATAATCTGATATTATGAAATATAATCTAATCTAATTTGATCCAATACAATGCAACCTAGTACAGCATAACCTAATAAAAGATAACCTAATATAATCTAATATCATCTAATACATATAGTCCAATCTAATCTAACCTAATTAATACAAATCTAATGCAATCTTATATAATAAAGCCTAATCATCTAATCTGAAAAAATACACTATATCATCCACGGAATATAACCTGATATAATTGAATCGCATTGAATCGCATCATGCCACAATACAGCGCGCGCTTTGCCAGGTTCCTGACCCTGCTCGTCGAGCAGCTCTCGGACACTGGCAGCGAGTTGCCTCTGATTTCTTTGCGATGCCAACAAGGATAATGGCAACGCATGAAGCATTGGACTCAATCTTGATTGATTGTGATCTTGTTGGTGATTGGTGATTGTTTTGCAAGTCATAGTGGCGATGACGATGACAACGGGACAAATGACAACAGCGACGATGACAACGGCGACGGTGACGAGTACGACAAGATAAGGAAAGGGATCGTGTATGATCCTGTAAAGGTGAGCTGGGCATTCTGTGAATAGACCCTACTTGGCATCACGCAACAACACATCCTGAATATGTATTCGCGAAGACAGCATGCAATTCCCGATGATGTCTTTAGCATTCTGAAATTCTTTGGTGCATTTCATTTTTGGGTTTGGCACGAAAAATGAGAAATAGAGAAAATTCTATCGCGCAATCACCCGCATACGGCCAAAGAGTCATTAGTCAGGCATTCATCTGCATGCAGCGCTCTATCTGACGAGAAACAGGCATAGCCCAAAAAGAGAGCAGGGCCGGAAAAGGAGGAAAATCAAAAAATGCGGCTGGATTTCAGTTGGTTGTGCCAAGTGACTTCTGCTTCCTAAACTCATTCATGCCCCTGCAGCCATATCTGTACAAACAAATATAAGATCTCTGTCTTACAACACATGGGACACCCAGGCTATGGCAACAGGCTATGGCAACGAGTATGATCGAAGGAAGCTTTGAAGTCAAACTTCCGACAATATTGACAGATGGAAAAGCAGAGGCGGGAAGAGTCAGAGAAGAGAAGTCAGAAGAAAGAAGACCAACAAAGTGCGCGAAAAAGTAGAAAAGTCGCGAAACACATTGTGTTTTTCCAATGTTTTGTGGCTCTGGAGGGTCGAAAAGTAGGTTCGCTAAAGCGGCGGGCGCGGAGCCATCTGGTCAGCTGAGAGATGAAAAAACATTACGCGCCGTTGTGGCGTGAAGCGCGCGAAGAACATGTCGAAGTCAAAATGCTAAAACACCTCATTGTGGGAGCACTTTTGGAAGGTTAGAGGTCGAAAAAATGCATGCGGCTGTGGCGCGAAGCACATTTGGAAGTTCGTGGCGCAGGGCGCATTTCGAAGTGAAAATGCACAAAACACCTCAGCTCCGGAGCGCTTTTTGGAAGTTGGGATGCTGAAAAAGTGCACGGCGTTGTGGCGAAGCGCATTTCGAGGTTCAGATGTGGAAAAAGTATGAAAAAGTAGGAACGCCGCATGTTCGGACCACTTTGGACGTTCAGGCGTCGTGTTGTGTGGCAGGCGCAATGGATTGGGCACTTTGGCGGCCTTGGCAAATGTGAGCCAAACGTGTGAGTTTTGCAGCAGTTTCAAGCAGGATGGCAAGCGTGGGACGTTTGGAGAGGATCTGCAAAGATGTATTACGCGTGGCAGGCGCAGTACAAGAGACATCTTCACCACAGAGGTTACTCAATGCCGGCGAAGGCCCCCCAACGTTGCAGTCAACTGGCATTCCCGCATGGAACTACGCCCCCCAACTGCTAGGAAAAGTCACCCCAACTTTTTCGCCCATTGTAAACGCAGCACGCAAATGAAAAAGTACCAAAAATCTATCATCCCAAATGTGCAAAACACCATGAGAACGCACGTCACCCCCATGGTTTCAAACTATGGAAAATTATTAACAAATGATATGTTTCAATATCAAAACACCATGTAAACGCATGATTCATGTATGTTTGGGTAAAATATATTTTCTTGCAAAACGCATCTAATTCTGATGTTCAAAGTACAACAAGTACATCTAAGAAATGTCATCTTTTGGTTCAAAACACAATGTGAACGCGTGATTCATGTATGTTTTGGTATGTTTTGGTCACAAATCTATGGGGTTCTGATTTGAATCTCAACTCAATATTTCTGCAACGGGTTCCGAGCGAGGCCAAAAACGAGGCCAAAACGAGGCCCGAACGAGGCCAGAAAATAGCCTTGGAAATCTCTCAGCTTTAGCAGCAGTTTACCACCAGCCCGACAGCAAGTCTCTAGCAGGAGTCTAGCAGTCTGGCAGCAGCTCAGCAGCAGTTTGCACGCTGGTGGTGATATCCCGCAGCCATTTAGCAGCAGCCCAGCATCAGCCCGACAACAGCCTAGCTGCAGGCCAGCATCTACTGTAATTGTATGAATCGATGCAATTACTCTAGAAAGCATCGTTTCTATCTTACGCAACTGCTTCACAGCAAGTAAATCGCATGTTGGGGCGGCTTTCCCGGGAAGTCCCCCGCGACTAAACGCAAGATTTTGGATCGGGCGGGGTGAATTCACTATAATCGAATAGGACGTCAGGGCGCTGATCTCCTGAGAGGGGTTACATTTTGGAACAGCAAATCTTCAGGTTTGCCAAGATGATTTTGCTTGACAGGTGCAGCACTTCGCATGGCCTGGCCTCTTGTTTTCGTGGCAGGCGCAATACTTTAGACAGATGGAATGGAAAAATTGCAAAGCGCATTGGTACGAGGCCGTCAGCTTTGCACTCAACTTTGGATTTTTGAAGGAGGTCTCCCAGAATTGCTTCGTTTTTGATGTTGTCAACTTCGAAAATTGAAGACGTCTCACAGAATTGCTGCCTTTTTGACGTTGTCAACTTCCAAATTTGAAGGAAGTCTCGCAGAAAAGCTTCGTTTTTACAGCTCCCAACTTCCAAATTTCAATCAAGCCTCGCAGAATAGCTTTGCTTTGAAGCTTAGACAGAAAGATCAAATAGACCGATAGACAGAAAGACTGATAGATAGACAGATAGGCAGATAGATAGATAGATAGATAGATAGATAGATAGAAAGACAGATAAATAGTATAGATAGATAGAAAGATAGACTTTATAGAATTATAAAGATAGATAGCTAGATAGCTACAGTAGACAGCTAGACAGCTAGACAGACAGCTAGACAGACAGCTAGATAGATAGATAGATAGATATAAGCTGATAGATTGACAGATAGATTGCCCGACACTTCAACCACCTTTCGGTCCATCAGTGGATTCGCTCAGCCATCCATGCATCACAACAACCAAGCCTATCTTTGAACTTCCGCCACCGCCTTGTGCGGTACTACTGGGCGAAGGAAGTTTAGAAGTCAAACTTCCGACAATATGGACAGATGAAAAGCAGAGCAGGGCAGAGGCAGAGAGAAGAGAAAGATTAGAAGAGAGAAGATCAGAGAAGAGAAAGAGTCAGAAGAA
>Ga0126342_10020374_pt1 | contig 11151 bp, 6 predicted proteins | sample Cyp1metagenome_FD_92528 | JGI IMG/M metagenome (GOLD analysis project Ga0126342, IMG submission 92528) | Coral microbial communities from Lord Howe Island, Old Settlement Bay, Australia - Cyphastrea 1 metagenome | ecosystem: Host-associated > Invertebrates > Cnidaria > Coral ...
AGATAGAATGCCAGAAGATATGCCAGATAGAATGCCAGAAGGTATGCCAGATAGAATGTCAGATAGAATGCCAGAAGGTATGCCAGATAAAGTGCCAAAATGTTTGCCAGAACATATGCCAGATTGCCAGATAGAATGCCAGATAGAATGTCAGAAGATATGCCAGAAGATATGCCAGATAGAGTGCCAGAAGATATGCCAGAACATATGCCAGAAGATATGCCAGATAGAATGCCAGAAGGTATGCCAGATAGAATGTCAGATAGAATGCCAGATAGAATGTCAGATAGAATGCCAGATAAAGTGCCAGAATGTTTGCCAGATAGAAAGCCAGAAGATTTGCCAGATAGAATGCCAGATAGAATGTCAGAAGATATGCGAGAAGATATGCCAGATAGAGTGCCAGAATAAAGGCCAGAACATATTGCAGAAGATATGACAGGTAGAATGCCAGAAGATATGCCAGATAGAATGCCAGAAGATATGCCAGATAAAATGCCAGAAGATATGTCAGATAGAATGCCAGAAGATTTGCCAGTAACAAAGCGTATAGATGTCATGGTGGGGATAATTCGAAGTAAAGTAATTTTTTTTGTGGTACTCTCCCAATTAAACAGGCCTTTGGTGTTTATTAATCCAGGATTGACATTAATGTTCAGACAAACCCAGGTGAGAATGAAGACCCGCCAAGAGTCCAAAGGAAAAGCCTCCACTGCCTGACCCAGAAGCAGGCAACCGAGTAGCCGACAACTGGTGGACACCATGGATGGGCCCCGGAAAAAAAATCGAACACAATCAACTGGTTAGTGGTATACCTACCCCTCTGAAAAACATGAAAGTCAGTTGGGATGATTATTCCCAATACATGGCAAAAATACCACCAACCAGTTTTGGACAACACATGAATAACTGCCTAAAATTGGGAATTTAACGGTTGTGGACAACAGACAAAAGTCAATGGACATGGTTTGCCAGTTTGATATACGTATTACTATGAGACAAACCATGACACATGCCACTGTTCAGTCATGGATTTGTTTCACTCAAACAACTTAAATACGCAAATCCCCATGGACAGTTTGTAGATATCATGTGTCACTGGAAACCACGGAACTAGCTGTCGTGGAACTATCCTTGGAAATAGTTGTTGTGGACCCATCACTGGTGCTTGTTTATGTTTTCTTTGTCCGACTCACTATCAACAACAAGTACAGTATCTGGAATATCAGTTGATTAATATGATCCGACTTCAGCAAAAGGCACGGTGATTCATCTAGTAACAATGCTGGTTGCAACCAACAATAAGCAATCAATAAACAGTTTTGGTCTGATTTTATTTGGCGGTGCACACCACGCAAATGTTAGTCATCCACAACAGTACATTGAGTGTAGCTACATAGTGGGTCAGCCAGAAAGGTAACTAGGGTTAAACGGGGCCTAGGTTTGTTGTCTCCAGCGCTGTCTATTTCCAATCAAAGAAGCAATGGATCATATTTCCAATGGTGGCAAAAAAGGTAAGCACAGCCTTCAGAGAATACTATTTAACGTTCAAGGGGTCACAATACCCAAATGTTGGTGGTGGTAGTGTCGAAAATCAATGAAATCATGCAAACAGCTGTCAAGTGAGAGCATTGCGTGATGTTTGACGAATGAGGGCAATGCAACCCTGCCGATGGACTATCCTAAAAAAAACCAGTTGAGGTAAACCATTTAAACTGATTCCCACACGGGATTTTTATAAACTAGCAAGTGGGAATATGTATGGGATAGTGATGCTCATGTGTGCAAGCGTTATTTCAAGTAAAACGCAACAATGCAGTCAACACATTGGCGACTTGCCATGGCTCCCCATTCACAGGATCCCTGGCAACTGTTACAACCTATTGGAACAAAATCAACACGCGCCAGCTTTGCCATATATTTGTACGGTCACAAATTTGAGGACATTCGGTGCACCAAACATCTTCCCAGGTATTTTTCCCATCTCGCGGGGAACGAAAAAATACCTAAAGTGCCATTGAGAAAGCATACTCATTTGACATATTCCCCTACCCGATCAACCAATAAAATCCAGGTCACAAATTTGTTGAAGAGGAGCATCCCAACGGAGGAAAAGCAGTTGAAGGTGCATGCCTCAAAGCCGTCTGCATGTCCCACTTCAACATCAAAAAAGGCCGTCGCGCGTGCTCAAAATCTACAGGAGCAGAACAACAAAACCTCATGAGCTAAGGGATGCCCTGCCCCCAAGTTGTTTCATTGTTGCGTACCGTGCTGCCGCTTCCAATCAAACCGTCATCATACAGCAACAGCAACTGGCCGCGCCCCGCGCCCCGCAACCCTGCAGCTTTCCGCTTTGCTGGTGCCATGTTCTGGGGGTTAGCGTGGCAAAAACAAGGCGGCAAGGACCAGCAAGAATCGGGCTAAGTGCGCAATTGCCAATACAAACTTTGATAAGTGGATGCCCACGGATGTCTTATATTTACTGAGTGTGGCCGGCAACCATAGCAGCTGATTGGCCGATTGTCGTAACACTGCTTGGACCAGGAAGTCAGTCAACAGGGCGATGCCCTGTGGAATTGTCGTCCTAGGAAACCTTCCACCTACAAGGTGGGCCTGCCCAGTTCTGGAATGTAATCCCATCTAGCTCTAGTTCCAAATGCTATAAACCATAACTCTGTTGGTTATGTAGCTCCCAACATGGTTGTCCAAAAAAAGGGGCTCCCACCTTGAACGATTGCCGCGTCTGGGAGTACCCCTTGGCCCGACCATCTGCGTGCTACTCTTAATAATTGCGAAAGGCCCCCATTCCCTTCACGAACAAAGTTGAAGATTATCATGACCATCCACTAGGGTTTACTCACAAACATTTGGGTACAATATTAGTATTAGTAATAAGCATTTATGTATTGTTGAATTATTGGATTATATTTTGTTGAATTACTATATGATTAGATTATATATTGTTATACGCGGAATCTCCATGTGGGTACAATACCTTAATGGACTGCGATGCTTAGATGATCCTGGAAGTCAGAATAGTTAGTTTCTAGGTTTTTATGTGAACCAAGGATCGGTAGGGGACACAATACCAGGAACATATGGATGGGCAGAACACATTAAGAGCATCATATTCCACCAGATTTTACTACATAAATTAACACCATTCAGTCATTGGTTTAACATTTGACCAGAATGAATAGTGGCTAAACCCAGTAGTAAAGTGGTGAATGTTATTTAAGGTGGGTTATAATTATAAGTTGGTTTGTAACCTGCATGGATACTATAGTGATAACCATGCACCATCGTTATTGGAATGATGTCTACCAACTTACCTACCATAAATCAGCTACAGATCCCATTAAATCGCAATTGTTTTGTTTAAATCAACATGTTCCATTTTTTCGAACGGGGACCTCACTTTGTAGACATCTATATAAATAAACTATGAACAGATTTGCAAAAGGCAAAAGGCAATCAAGTCTGACCCGACTCCCTGAATGGTAAGCCTCCCATCATAGGGCTTTGAGATACGGCCTACTATTGGTGTTGATAATGTTTTTTGTTAATCTCTTACTTGCAAAATCCAGTTGAGGTTGTAAGTGGATATGCAAGCATAGTTCTACAATGTGGGGCCCCCAGAGTTATCAGATGTTATAAGTTGGTTTGTAAACACCATAAACTATAGGGAGTGGTGGAGGAGGAGTGGCCGAGGAGAAGGAGAGAAAGAGGAGGAGGAAGACGGGGAAGAGGAAGAGTAGCACCTTTGTGAAAATCGAGAGACCTTCACCTGGCAGGTGGGGTTTCCCACCCCCATTCAAATCGGTGATTTCTCAGTTAGCACGTTTGAATACTGGATTTTTTTTGATAAACTGGTTGTTCTTTTTGTTCATTTATATGGCACGTGGAGATAATTAAAACACTGCCAACATGAGCCCATAGAATGAATGAATCCAAGACTAAACATTCCAATGAGTGTCTTTTCGTTTGGTAACGCAAAAAGAAACGACCATCTCAAGATTGGGGGAATGGTTCTCCCATGATTGGAAATTGGTGGGTTTACTGTAATGAGTTTAATGTGTCAATATATCCCCTATTCTGATTAAATCCCTCATTCCTCCCATAACCTGGGACGATAAAGTTGTGAAGCTACGAAAAACACACCGTTTTTTGCCCAGCTTCTAGCAATGTTTCGAAGTGCAGATTCATCCCAGCGGACAGTGACGAACGGCGCTAGCGTGGCACCGACTACAATATGGACGGGTGGCGGCTCGAACCAAAGCTCGGCACGCTGGAAAAGGGATTCAACGGCAGGGGGAAGTTGACAACTTGGAAGTGTGTCTTCCCTTAGCCTTCTTAGTTTAACTTTTTGTTGGGTACAGCACTTGGATGATAAATGTGGTTTCAAAGAATCCCGCAAAGGCTCAACATCTCGATCTTTATGACCATGATCCTTCCCAGAAATGAAGGATTTCACCAATGACTATGTGGATCTCATCAACACTTTTGTGATGTCGCCCAAAAAAAATAGGGGGATCTAGTTCATCAATGAAAATCACAGGATTTAATCATATTTCATCAACAAACAGGAGTGCAAAAGGCAAACTCAGGGATTTGACAAGCAAACCCGCAGATCGAGGATCTGAAGGTTCCTACTGAAGAGGGCAAACAGCGATAGATTATCGGGCGACGTGTTCTGCGTAGCGCCGGGAAAGTGAATCATGCAATGTGAAATTGGCCAACAATAATCATGTACAGTTATGGCCCTTTACCAGTTACAAGTACTTATAACATCTTAAAACCCCATTTGTAGAATGTATAATCACATGTATAAACAGTTAAAACTTTTGACTAAGAAATGGCAAAAACTCCAGGCATTTTGCCACGAGGGTTTTTCAACAGGAACTAACAATGCTTAGTTCTTAGCCGATCTGTCCCGTGGAAATGTCACCAACAGCGAATTTGAAACTCAACAGTATGTCTACCCTCTGGTAATTTGTTACATTTTGCTATGGACAATCACCGTTTTGTAGCTGGGTAAATCAAAGAACTTTCTTATGGCCATTTTCAATAGCTACTCCCACGTTAAGTCACCGGATGGTATATCTAATATGCCTAGTTAGCTTAGTCACGAACCGGCACAGGATTGGGAACACTGTAGGCTTAATCAACCCACATTATATGTATTTTCCAGCACAGGTAGTTTGAGAACCGAAAGGGGAATTAGGGGCCGGGACTGTTACCTGAGTTAGTCAACAAAGGATTTACCTATTGGACATTGTGATTTCACACTGGCATGTTAGAGTATTGAACTGGTTGATTATTGTCGTAGAACATGGGCGGTTTTCAGGTTCTATGTTAGTTGGATGGATTAAAAGATCCCTGTGCGTGTGATAAAAACTCAAATATGTTTTTGTCCATTTGTAGAATGAATCCGTCAACATTGACAGCCTTGCCAGCATCCTTTGGTACAAATCCTCATTTGGGTAAACATAACTCCAACAAACAAACATAGAAGCTGAAAACATGATTTATAGTACTTATTTTAACTCATAGCATACTCCAACAACTATAGTTATTCAAGTATCATACACCACAACTATATTTGTCTGGTTGGTACAATTGGGCTTTATCAGCAAAAACGATTTCCCCTGCACATTAAGCCCACAGTGAGAGAGCAAAATTAAAACATGTACCAAACCACCGGCCAGTTGTTTATGATACTGAAATAACTATGCAATGTGAGGCCCCGTCCGATAGCGTTCAGTTGGTGCAAATAACTCCAATTTCACTATGGTTTATGGTACTTATAACGAACTAGTTATCCTGGGGATTTTGTTAACCAACGTTCACATCACAACGTGGGACCTCACATTGTAGTATTCACTTGGTGCATCCACGCCAAACAATCCACCAGCTTTGTGAGATCTTCCAGCCCGATGAACGGAGTGTGGGTACCCTCCGGTAAACGTTTACAGCTTGCGAACTGGAAAATCACCATCTTTAAGAGGAAAATCAACTATAAATGTTATGAAATTACCATAGCGAACTATAAATCTTTAATAGGAAAAGCAGCCATTTTCAATAGCAAACTGTTAAATTACCAGAGGTTATAGCAAAAATCTATCAAACAGCCATCCAGGGTTTCACCAGTTCACTGAACCCCAAAGAAAAAACTTCTTCGGCGCGCCAAATGTGTGCTGCTAGTCACAATGCCATCTCCATCTACAGAGTAAAATATAAACCATAACTAATTTTGTAGCCAAGCTGAAATCCATCTAACTGTGTATATATATAGTTATACACATATAAATAAACCATATATTATAGCTAAGTTTATCATTGGATTTACATGTATAATTCTATATACATAACTATGAGTAAATATATGTTTTATATAAATCTGAAGATATGCCCAATCCCAACAAACCATAGTTCCTTGTTAGTTATCGTGGTGAATCTTAGATACTTGCCTTAAACAGATTGATTTTTGGTTGGTTAGTACATTTTACCATCGATAGCAAAAGAGAAAAGTACCATGCCATGTATCTAACGAGTCGGTTGACCCAGTGATGTGGCTCCCAACTTAGCTATCATGTTTAATGTCAACCCTGGATTAATTAACCCCTAGGCCGGTTGTTGAAAAGGGAAAGGTACCATGTTGGAAATCTGGTTGGTGGTTTCAACCCCTCTGAAAAATATTAGTCAAATGGGAGTAGTATTCCCAATATATGGAAAAATAAAGCATGTTCCAAACCACCAACCAGAAATGACTATTGGAGGAGTACCCCCGCAATGAATAAACCATGGTGTTTGCGGGGACCACCTCATAGGATGAACCAACAAATGGCTCCCCACTGCGGCGCCCCTTTTTCTTTTCGGGCTATGATGGTCCCCACAGCGGCGTCGCGTTTCATAACCTCAGGGGACGCGATAAAGAAGCTCCGGGCTGCTGATTTGCGGGCTGAAACACGATTTCTTGGCCTGGGTCAGTTACAATAATTCTGGAAGATGGTAAATTCATTTTGGGCTAGTTACCCTGCCCTCCAAACTTGATTTTTCAAGGAATCGAAGCTCTCGTGGGGTTCTGGTTCAATTGCAAAAGCATACATGCAGATTGATGGTATGATCAGGATTGTGACTGCAAAGCCACATGTTGTTATGAGAAAAAACCCTCACCCTTTCACCCTTTCATCAGAAGCAATCGCTCAGAAGGCGGATGAGTCAAAACCCTGTACCCCTTTTGTTCACATCTAAATAGCTGGGATTTATTGATGTTCATCCCCCAAAACATGGTGTTTATAGGTATTGATCCATAGCCATGTAGTAAAACAATCCAGCGTAAAATTAATATTACTAAATAGATAATAATTAGTCACGCAAAATCATTTACACATCAACTGTATAGATTACAATTACATGATAATTGCAATGGACAGTTGACTACTAATAGCGATTTCCCGATTTCCATTTACAATTGATTGGCGACCGGCATAGATTTCTTTGTATATGATGTTGTTCGCCAAAAGATACACTGCTTGAAGTTGAAGGCAAATGAGGTTTGGTGAACTCATTCTTAGCGAAAGTCAATATCCAAGAATCTATGGCTACACAAACGTGGTTCTTCAGGCTTCTTACCTACAAGGTGGTGAACATAACTCCAATAACTAGGGTTGATTAGGGTGTTATATCTATAGTTAATGGGGATTATAAAACAACAAACATCACTGGGAGGTTACCACCTTGTACTTATAAGCTCATTAACTATATATATATCACCTATAAACCATAGTTATTGGAATTATAAACCAACTTAGCTATCTTGGGGGCACCACCTTGTACCTACTTATTGAAGCGTTTCTTCAGTTAATCCCAACAAAAATCCGACTCTTCCGCGGGCCATGGGGCCCTGGGACCCTGGGACTTTTTCAGCTTTTCAAACGAAGCCGTGCCGTGCCACGGTCGCCACGCAGGTCAGGAACGATGAAAAGCAACAGTCACATCCTTTTGTGCAGATTGTAGATGTATCCAGACCTGTACTACTCATGTATACTGTATATATATATAGATATTAGAATTATATACAATTAATTAAACTTGTAATTATATGTATATGCTGTATATCCATCCGCTTTTCCCTCATTACAAAGCCACGTATGTATCTTGCTGGCCCACTTTCAAAATATCCATGAACAACCAAAAGTCGGAACACTTCTGTTACCAAAGAAAATACTTGCTGATCTCTTGCTGTCCTTGATCAACTCAGCTCTATGTTGAAAGCTCAATTCATATGCCATGGTCGACAGATGGGATTAGGGCCCCTGGTCACCCATCTAATGGGAATCCACACATGATGGCTATATAAATCCTTGTTACTAATATATATATATATATTATAATTTGTATATACGTATATATATATATATATTGGATTGACAACCATCCCACCCGATAGGTATACAATCCAACTTTCGAGCTAGTCCAGCACAATGGACGGTATAGGTTTGTTTGAAAATGGCTACCGCATTTTGTGGCCCCCTTTTTCGCACCGTTTATCCATGGATTTTCCCCATAACAAGTGCCATGTCCAAATGCATCCATGCTAAGGACAATGGCCATATCGTAAGGCCTATCATCATGGTCCCTACAATGTGGGGCCCCCCAGTGATGTGAACGTTGGTTTAGATTCGCCCCAGTAACTAGTTCGTTAGAAGTACCATAAACCATAGTGAAATTGGAGTTATTTGCACCAACTGAACGCTATCTTGGGGGGCTCACATTCTATGATTTTTTCCTATTATAACAAGGGCCATGTATATACCCTAACAAACTGGACTCCCCAGACCTCCCCAGTCATGTTTGTTGGTTTGTTGCATTCCACGAAAAAAAGTCCAGCAGCAAACCAACATGGTGAGGTCGAATCCCATACTTTGCCGAGTTGGTTGAACCGGGAGAACTGTTGGTTTTATGGAACGAAATTGCAAAGTTGACGCAGGTAACTTGGTTGATTAGAGGGATATAACTATAGTATTCATGTCTTTATAAGCCAACGCACATTTCACCAGGGGGGCTCATCTGGTTGTTTACACTTTACTAATGGGAGATATGATTTAATATGTTTAACCATTATCATCCACTGTCTGATTAGCTGTAGATCATGGTTTCTGATATTGCAGCTATAGTTATTCCCATTGTTTGTACCATTTCATATGATTTAACAAATATTTTCAAAATTGACTCTTTGTTTCCATTTAATAAACCCTTTGGATCCAAACACTGTCTGAGAAGGTACTTAACCCCCTAGTCATCATACCTCAAGTGCTTCCTAAGAAGGTACATGGATCCATAAGGAAACATTCTAAACTTAGCTGCGATTATAAACCAACACACATAACTTATGGGGACCAACCAACCGTCGCTAACCGTCGCTCCTCACCGATACGTGGCAGTCGATCCTTAAGGGGAAGCACCAGCATCAACGAATGACTACGTGTGGTACCCTTTCAGCGTGTATAGAATGTCCATCTATCCATTCAACAGGTCATCTATCCATCAATCTATCTAGCGATCCAACATGATCCATCCATCTATTTATTTCTATCTAACCTGATCGAATCTACTCTTATCCAATAATTAGTCAATTTAGTGGTATCTAATCGCATCTATTTTTGTATCTACTGTATCTACAGAATCTACAGTTCTTTCTTTCTATCTACCTATCTATTGAACTATCTATTTAATTTTCTATTTCTTCTATCATACCTGCAAATGTGCCTAGTCCCCGCAACGTTAACCCCTATCTTTGTAGTCTTGCTTGTTTCCATGGGTGAACTGCCGAACCACCATGACATGGAGAGTTGATGAAACATGGGCGCAATGTGTATCCATGCAATGTGAGCCCCCCCGGCCGCGATAGCGTTCAGTTGGTGCAAATAACTCCAATTTCACTATGGTTTATGGTACACAAATGACGAACTAGTATTCCCGGGGCGAATCTAAACCAACGTTCACATCACTGCGGGGCCCGCATTGTGGAGTATGTTTTTCCGGCTCATTGAATAAGGAAATTGATGATGCAACACTGGATTCAGGAGTAACCTCTGGTAATGACATTCACAGTTTGCTATTGAAAATGACCTGCTTCTAGTTGATTTATATAATATAACCATTAATAGCATGGTGATTTTCCATCGTTTTTTGTATGGGGATCCCCAAGGTTCATATGGCACGTCGATACTGGTACGGATGTGCATCCCATCAAAAATACGGATGTGCGAAATGAATCATCTGCCGTCATGGTCCGGAAAAACCAAAAAAATGGGATGAAATAACTCCTGCAAGGAGTTGGTTACATGTAACAAATATAACTTAAATGAGCTTTTCTGAGCCAGTGATTGCTGTTAAGAGCTTGAACTGTACATATGTATACATATATATATACACTTGAAGTTTTTGTTTTTTGTTGATGGGTAGCACCTGGGCTGCACATCCAACGGTAGCCAACGGTTTTTTCGCCGCCGCCAACTTGCGCGGTGATCGCGCATTAAAGCGGTTGTGTTCAAAGGAGTGTGATTGTGGTGTGACAACGCCCAGTGCATTTGACAATCCGTACAATGTGAGGCCCCCCAGTTATAAGTTGGTTAACAAAAGCCCCAGTAACTAGTTCGTTATAAGTATCATAAACCAAAGTTATTGGAGTTATTTGCACCAACTGACAGTAGCTATCGAACGGGGGCCTCACATTGCAAGTAATGCCACTTGCTGTAGAAAAAAACGGGTCTGGTTGGTGGTTGGCCCACTGCCTGATTCCAACTCTTGAGAATCAAGTCTCATTGTGACAGTTTGGAGAAACGATAAATAACAATAATAATAAAAATAATAGGAATCAAACCACATATCTGGAATAGGGGTTTGCCATTTCATGAAACTGTTCTATGTGCATATATATATACAGTCACCGACAGAATTATGGAAAAAAAAACGGTTCAATTTACAGGCGCCGCCTGTCTATGATAGAAAAGTTACGAACCCTTTTTTTTCCATAATTCTGTCGGTGACTGTATGTCCATCGATTCGCAATTTGAATGCATTTTAAGGGGGAATATTGAATTATAGAAAATATGTGTCTAAAGATCTGGTATATGCCCCTGAGTC
>Ga0126342_10020375_pt1 | contig 11150 bp, 8 predicted proteins | sample Cyp1metagenome_FD_92528 | JGI IMG/M metagenome (GOLD analysis project Ga0126342, IMG submission 92528) | Coral microbial communities from Lord Howe Island, Old Settlement Bay, Australia - Cyphastrea 1 metagenome | ecosystem: Host-associated > Invertebrates > Cnidaria > Coral ...
GATGAAAAACAACTGAAATGATGAAAGTGATCCGGGCGTGTGGTCGCGCAAGAAACGCGCAAGGTTGGCGCAAGCTCGGCCCAAGAGGCCTTTGTGGGAACAGTAATTTAGGACAACCCCCATGTAGTTTGGTGATTTTCCCATATAATATGTATATATATATATGTATATGCAACTGCTCTTGCTGCCACTATTAGCTGTGGCACCTGGGTCAGTTGGTCAGTTTATTGGTGCAGGAGGCCCCACCTCCATGTGCACGGGGGTGGGCAATTGTGGCAGCCTCAGCGGATCACTGGAACGTCATGTTTAAGCAATAAACAGAAGGCTACAACAAGGCCATGACATGGTGGTAGATCATGGTAATTAAATGATATTAAATGGGTAAATAAGATAAAATAGCAAACAAATACATCATTTTTAGGCAAACCCGGGTGCCAACCCTGTTTGAATTGCATTTTTGTTGGGATGCCACCACCTTTTTGCAAAACCCGATTGCTGGGCACGGGCAAGGTACCGACTGGAAGAATCGACAAACGTCATCGGATGGTTTGGTGCTGGGCCCGCTTGAAACTCATCCAGTTACCAGTTGAATTGGCAGAAACTGCGGCGCGTGTCCAAATGTTCCAAGAATTGGATTTTTTGGGGCCACTAAACTATAGACATTTATAGACTAACTTGTGAGATCCACGTCTGGTGCATTGCTGTGCGACCTCGGACACACCATGACATGTTCGCTTGGCTATTTTCGTGTCCCGCGCCTGAGCTCTCTCCCAGTCCATGAGGTGGGGCAAGAACCATTCTTCAACATACGAGTACCCTGCCTGTGGGCCCGGGCCATAGGACATCAACAGAATGACCAGAGTCTGTGATGCTGCGGGATTGATGTGTGAATTGCAGCCTTCAACTACCAGCCAAATTTGTTTGCCTGAAAATGAGGCACCCCATTATTTGATGGTTCATCAGCATCACAATAAATAATCATGTTCTCCGTAAAAGTTTAGTGTTGATGTATCCCCCCAATTCACAAAAGCTCAAATTAATGACCAAGGTCTACCTCGACACCAAGGCCCAAGGGATTCGTTCAATAAAACCTGAAGTGGTAAGCGCTGAGAAGATTGAGAAAATGTTTCAAACAGATGTCAATAACTACCGGTTGCGAGAATCTTCAGAAGGTTCCCCCTGAAAATGATCAATAGATATCAATAGAATGGTATTTTCCATATTTTCTCATTTTGAGATGGCAATTTGTTGAGCTCCAGCTGCTACTGTACATTTTGGGGGTTTCACAGATGCCCTTCACAAAACACCAGGAATCCCCTTGAAGCACCGCACGAAACTTCGACGGCAACTTGGACTCGGAGATATCACTGGTGCCTGGATGTCAAACATGGCAGGTATTTTTGCTGGGTGTTTCACATGGGTTTAAGCGTAAAGAAATGGGATATTCATGGGAATACTTTATGGATTTTTATGGGACATTTAACCAACTATGATTCAACATGGCATCAAATTATGTGGAAACTGAATGAACATGAGGTTTTAAATCATTGAATTTTGAGGTACAGTACCCTATTTCAGTCAAACCCAGTTTTCCTTGGACATCTTAGATCAACATCCTACTTAGTAAGCCATGAATGAGATGATGAATCTTGATGCATATGGCATATGGTGTTGTACGATTTAGGACTGAGTCACACGAAACAGACCCTTGTAGGTAGGTTAGGTAGGGGCATGTAGGGGTCACATTCATTCAGTGATAGGTAGGATAGGCACGTCTTCAGTTAGCACGAACCCACAAATGTAGCGAATATACAACAACATACAAATACCAGTACATAGGTATCCCAGAAGCTGAACATATTTTATATTCAATAGTAAGAACCCCTTGGTTTCCTATAGATGTCCACTTCAATCAAGGTTGGAGGATCAAGTCCCGCCAGAGACTTGGTGAGGCGTGGACTTGGCGCGAAGGGTGTCAGGTTGGGGGATGGATTGAACATGGCTATAACAAAGATGTAGAAAATTCCCCCTCCTCAAGCAACCAGTTTTAACGAGTTCAAGCAATCTGGGGACAAATCCCATCGAGGAAGAGCTGCTTGACATTCAACTGATTGTAGTATCAGCTACTAGTGAATATATAGTCGAAATGTCATTGTTTATTTCTTACCAATTTTCACATCAACTAATTTCATATAGGATAATAGTCTATATAGTTGGTATCGTATACTATACCCTCAATTAGCATACTATACCAACTTATATATAAAAATATATATAACCTGTTATACCATCAATTAGGTAGGTTATAGTATGTTAAACCCGTTAAACTACCATCAATCAACCTGTTATTTCGGTGCCGTTCCAATGGCTCTTCCGGAGCGGAGGAAGTTTGTCCGTGACATGGTCCAGGGCAAAGCCGCCAAGATCCCTCCGGCGCCTCGGCCATTAAAAGGGGCCGTAAAGATGGACAGGGGGGGATTGATGATAATCATCATAATGATAGTATATGATCCAATATTAATGGCATCTTGATAGTATATGATCCAATAATATCCAATATAATATCTTCATTATTGATGTTAATGACATAATGATAGTAGTAATATCAATAATACGAAAAAAATGATTATCATATGATAATAATACGAAATAATTGATTATTTCATGATAATACCATGATCATCATCATGATAATCATCATAGTAGTATTATCATCATCAATTATTATCAAAAAGTGCCATTATTATCATGATGATAAAAGATAATGATGGTGATAATTGATGATGATAATAAATAATTATCAGTGGGGGTTGATGATGGTGATATGATAAACCATGATGGTAATATGGTGATTATTAGGAAAAAGATGATAATTGATGATAAGAATGGTGATAATTGATGATGACAATCCAGATAATAACAATGATGGTGATGATAATAATGGTAATGATGATGATAGCTGATGATGACAATAATAACGATAATGATGATAATTTATGATGATAGTAATGGTATTTTTTGGATGATAATTGATGATGATAATCCAGGTAAAGAAGGTCACCGATTTTTTTGTTGTCACCCCTAGTACTACCTTTTTTGGGGGTGTCCAAAGAAATTGGCGCAGGTTCTGATTCTGATCCCAACTCGCAATCATATTGGGTTGATGTCTTCTATTGGATACCAAAGAAACATTACCAAACACATCACCGCCTTTCCGAATCTATCAGATGGTTGAGTTGAACCCAAGAACTAGATGGTTTGAGTTTGAGGCTTGGCCAGATGTGTCCGAATCCCAGTGGGCCCGCCTGTTGTGCTCATCAAACAGGTGGATGACATGATCTGCACGTCGGAAAGATGGGAAACTCATCGATAGATGGATTTGAAAAGGACCTAGTATCATCTAGTAATTGTATCTCCATTTTGGAGAGGAGAATCATCGATGGATTTAGATTGGAGAATGTGTTTCTGCCAGGTTAGATTGCCAGAGGGTAGCTTTCTGTGGTCTTACGCATCACAATCTCAGATAACACACCCATTTTCTGTTGTAACATATTATATAGATTAATTTCTTGCGTTATTTGGACAGTAGGACCATTTATGAATTTCAACCGCAACGGAACCGGGGGGGCTACTGTAATTCAAAGCCCGCCCTTTTGAATACCAATTCTATTTCGATTGTAGTCCCAAGAGAACTGCAATGTCCTATCTATTATGGAGATTATGGAGACATTGTCCCTGTATTTATATCTACTTATTGGGAGTAGAAGTCCCTTCTTTGAACTTTGAACCCCCCAAAAAAATATCAGAAGTCCTTGCACAAGGCCCAATCCGTTGCAGGTGCGCCCAGGCAGTGATTGTTTCCTTGGACAAACGCATGAAGAAGCTTTGCGTGCGATCCTCCGATCTCAGTGTGGGGATACTCAACGGGGCATAGCAATGGATGTCGTGCGATTGATGGCGTGTGTTTGCGGTATGCTGGCGATGTTGGAGAGGGGTCTAGACAAATTTCAAAAATGTTCGGAGATCAAGGGGTAAAAAAGAAGATCTTGAAGGTAGCCGGTGGTTTTGAAAAGGTTTCATGAAACTTCTTCAAAAGGTACCCTCTGGTAAACTAACATAACTAATTATGGAAAATCACATTTTTTTAATGGGTAAATCAACTATAAATGGCCATGTTCAATAGCTACGTTAGTTTACCAGAGGGTAATGCATGGTGGAAGTGAAATCTTCAATACGACTTGAACCCAGGTAGACGTGTCGATGCAGTTAGCAGTGCCGCCAGGGAACTCAACCTTTCGGGAAGCGATGGTTATGGGTTCGTTCCTGAAAATTGGGCACCTTTCAAGGGGATTCGACTGGCCAAAGTTGGAAGTTGAACATAAAAAATTGGGATTGGAATGGATGGGATGTAAATGGGTCTGAGAAACAACATTGGGAAACCACCCAATCCACTGGTCAAGCATGTTTGATTATCATTGTCCCTATTAAAGTGGTCCTACATGGGGATATACCCCCTTTCCACACACCCATCATGGAGAGCGACTCGCATGACTCAGCGGAGCAGATGGACTACAAAGTTCTAAACGAGACGAGGGATGTGTCCAAAACTAGTGGGTATCTTCCAAAAATTGTTTGCCCTGCGAAACAGGACAAACGTGTTGGATTTGTTTGCCAGGTTTCAATTTTAGAAAATGATGAACTGGATCAAAAACCTGGTACCCTTCTGTTCACACCAAAAATGGCTTGCTTGAATAGAGATGTGCATCCCCCAGATTTCTGGAAAGACAATGTATGAACTGCTTTTTTTCAACATGTGCGAAACCCGATGCTACAAACCTACCATGACTGGGGATGCTCATTGGATGCTCTAGACAACCCATTCAAATGGTGATAACAAGAGCATTATAAATCAATTGGGGATGGTGTTTATACAGGGGATTTTTCTATTGGCCAATACTGGGGATCATTGGGGATGGTTTATGACCAGTATATCCCCAGTTTTATATTGGGGATGATGATAAAATATATTAAAATATTATAAACATCCCCAATGTCATGATATATTCATGATATTAATGATGATTATGTCAAAACTGGGGATGGTTTATGACGGCCAGGCTCACCAGCATTGCAAGTATCGCCTTTGGCTGCTGCCACCCTGGTGAGGACAGCGATTCGATACCCGTACCCTCCGGTGTGTCATCGTTTTCGTGGCTGGAAAATCACCCATAAAATCTATAAAACATGGGAACATATGGGCAATATATATATATTATATATTATATATATGCAAATATAGGATCATCCCCGAACTAAATGATTAAATGATATTAAATGGAGGTGTGTAGCTGGAAAATCATCGAACTAAATACGGATTTTCCAGCCAGCCATGCTTGATGACACCGGATAGTAGAGCGGGGCCAAGAGTCCGTGTGTTTGAGTGATGCATGTGTGGTGAAATGGTTCAAAGATTTCTGATTACCTGTTTGGTTTTAGAACCCTCCCATGCTTCTTGGGATATGGGGCTCCTATAACTATGGGCTCTGCTTGGTTATAAAGCCCATCTTTGTTGGGATATAACATGATGGGCATAATGTGTTTCACCGCCCCCACCCAGTGTTTTCAAGTATTCTACATGCGCACGTTTCAGAGATGTTTTGCACGTGTCAGAGATGTTGTGCACGTTTCCCAGCAGTTGTCCACGTTTCACAGAAGTTGCGCACGTTTCACAGAAGTTGTGCACGTTTCACAAGCCCCCTAATAATGTTTGTGTTCAACTGCATTGGGGCGACCAAACACGTTCTCCCGAACATGATATAAGTTATAAGGCCTAAGACTATAGGAACAGGGATGACAGGGCATATATCATGTTATAACTGACATAAAGTAACATCATTAATAGCCCACTTTGGTTATTTCACTAGGCATGACCTGGCTGGCCTGTCAGGGCCGGCTCATGTCCACTGAACTCTCCGTGACCATCTTCCTGGATGAAGGCCGTCCGCTGATTCCACTGCCTTGGTCCAGTGGGTGACAGGGGGAACCAACGTGTTAAGGTTTTAGATACGTATGGGATATCTAAGCAACGACTGATGATATGTTTTACTTCCAGTTCCAGTTAGAATTGGATATGTAAGGCTTATATCCCAACTCATGGGGATGATTGCCATGGGACATATCATATATCTATCAATCACTCAAGTAAGTCCAATTCAATGGGTCACCCCCCACTTACTAACATCACTAACGGATCTACCAACGGTGGATAGTCACTCACTTCATATTGGGTTAGTTTTAACATGTAAGAAACTTGTTATGTCCTTGGAGTTCGTGTTGATATCTCTTGGTGATTGGGGGATGACCATGATGACCATGATGACCATCATTCAACCACCTTTCAATCCTGGTGTCATCAAACCTGGCTGACTGGAATATCCCAATCAAAATAGCGGTTTATTTATAGCTGGGAAAACCATCGAACTAAATGAGTGATTTTCCAGCAAGCCATGGAGCTGATTACCAGAGCGTACGTTTTTTCAAGGAGTTTAGCATCGCTGGGGAGCTGTAGGAGCTGTAGGAGCTCTAGGAGCTGCAGGAGCTGTAGGAGCTGTAGGAGCTGTAGGAGCTGTAGGAGCTGTAGGAGCTGTAGGAGCTGTATCAGTCTGCAGTATCCAGCACTGAGATTCGCAGAGTCACTGGGTGGTCCCTTGACTTTGCCAGCAGCGTTTTGCGAAATCGCGGAGAACGGTCAACCCTGCAGCAATTCTACTTGACACTAGAAATCACCATGCTAATCTTATTGAGATATATTAATTCAATTTATATAATTCATATGTATTAAATAATTGTCAAAAAGAGATTCCAGCAGTTGATTCAAGGGAAAATCTATAAACCCTTCTAATGGACGGGTAAACATCAGGTCTTCAGGTAGATGTTCACAGATGTTTCCCTTCATTAGACCCATAAAACATCATAAAACTATGGAATTACATGGAAAACATAGTTAAAACATAGCTTGTTTTTAATAACATGTTTATTGCTGGTTTCCAGGATATCATTTCAGCCAGGTTACGGGCCGTCGATTGTGCTGGAATTCCGGGACTTGGAGGAGAGACGACAGTCGGTGAGTCTTGGAATTCTGAATGGAATTCTTAATGGGATATTCATGATGAATGGAACATTCATGGAACATTCATGGAATATTTGTTGGGTTTCATGGTTGATTTTCTTCCAAGCCACGTATGATTTTGGGGGTTTCATGGTTGATTCAACAGCTTTGCTTTAAGGGAACATGGTTTTTCACAAATTTCCCATCATATCATTCTGGGATGTCTTGATGCAGAACACCGCATAAAATTCGAAGCCTTCACCAGTTTCATGTGGAAACAGATGGGGATTTTTCAGTTTTTTTTTCTGTTTTTTCCAGATTGGTTCGGTGTTTTGGAAAACAGGAGCGAGACACTTTTGCAATTTGCCTTTCGATGTTTGTGGACGGCAGAAAGGCCTGGGTCGTTATTTTTGTTTTTTCCGTTTGTTAGGCAGACATTGATATTTGAACATTATGGGATCATTATGTCATTGATAGTCATTATCAGTCATTGATACTTCAGTTTGTTAGGCAGTCATTGACCATATTGATACTTGAACATCGATCATGATCCCCTCGGTGTGGCCAGCATTGGCAGGTGGAAGTGGACTGCCGAGAGAAGCGTTCACTTTAGCGGGCACAGCAGGTGCCATGTCGTGAAAATTCGACAAGCACTTCAGATCTTTTACAAACAGGAAAGATACATGCTATCAGCTATCAGTTGATCTAAGTTGATCTAAGTTGGTCTAACTTGGTCTAAGTTGATGAATTGATCATCATCTCCACTGTTTCTCCGTGTTTTTCCATTCTGGGGTCATGTTTGAGATGTGAAAACTCACAGCAGCGTTGTTTCTTTTAGTCCAGAGTGGCCGGGTGAAATGGCAAGTTGATTGGCGCTGATCAGCCTACAGGAATAATGCAGCGAACGGAGTCAGAACTGGATTTGCGACAGCGCTGTAATTTTGTTGCAGCGATTGAAATTTCCATGATCTTCCATGGGATTGGTTAACCGTTAACCATGAATTAACATGAATAAATGATAGAAATTATAAGATATAACTACTGTATACTACTATCTACTGTAGATATATTGTAGTTATACATAGTTACACTGTAGATTCCATTGACCTGATAATTTGTAAGGCTGAGTGCCGCCATGAAACAATTTCTGATGGTGCATCGGGAATAATCTAGTTGTCCTGAGTTGTGATTCTGGTCCTGACGACTTCTTTTAGAATTGAGGTGGTTGCTACAGAAGGTAGCGCCACGCATCTCTCATGTAGGAATAGAAAGGCGATCCGTGCACGTCTGACTCCTGAAATATAGCAATGAAACTCACTGACTACATGGGGTGCAATTGAGGTTCACCCTGGTTGTAAACCCCCAAAAAGCTGGGATATAACCCCTATAACTACGTATGGTCGTAGTGTGCCTTTACGGGCCTTTTTTCTCCACTTCGTTTGTAAGGTGGAAGAGGCCGCTGCAGGTGGTGCAGGTGTTTCACAGGGAGCTTCGGCAGATCAGCAAGACCTGAGCTAAACCCCTGTTGGTTGATGATTAGTTCAGGGATTACCCTCTGGTAAACATACAAAAAAACTATGGAAACTCACCATCTTTAATAGGTACTGTATATAAATCAACTATAAATGTGCCATTTTCAATAGCTATGTTAAATTACCAGAGGGTATACTATCTGGGGATTGTCGCTTGAGCACTGCTCACTCGAGCATTTCATGGTCTTCTTGCTTGGTCTGACTCAACCGCGTTGCTCCTGCAGAAAATAGGATGTCACTGCGAGACGGCGACGTCAAAAAACTGATGTCTGTGCCAAACATGTGTGTTCTTCTTCTGTCACCAGATCACTGGTTGCTTTAATAGCTCCAGTTTTTTGATTGAACATGATGAGTATTCCATATTCTTGGGATGGTTTGAACCCGCCAAAGATGTTTGTTTTCTGCACCTTGAGCACGCACGATGTTTGAAACGTTCGGCTCAAAGTGGCCAGGGGGTTCAGCCTCTGGCAGGAACACTATGGCCGGGAAGGTATGATGATGTGGAGACATCCGCAAAAAGGAATGGCAGATCCAAGTGATGTCCTTATCTTCACTATATATCACTGTAATTACATCACTGTACTGACAGGATTCATACCATTTTTATTATACTGATAGATTGATAGCATAAAGTCATTTTTTCCTTGCTCACCTGTTTAAAAAAAACGGCTGAGAGTAGCGTGTGAAAAGCTGCTGTTTGGGTGGCTGAAAGGCTGGACCGCACTGATGGTGCACCGAAAGTAGGAGTTGTGCAAAGGTCAAAATTGTTTAGTGTCAACATTTAGATCTGTTTTCCAGTCCTATCGAAACATGATTAACTCATCAAATCACTACTAGTATACGATAGTATGCGTGTATAGGTCTAATCAATCTAATCATTGTTTCCGGAGTTCCAGAAAAACTCTGAAAAACTCATCATGCCCGGTCTTCAGCACTTGCTTCATGACCTGCGGTTTGGGCCAACTCCACCCCAAGGGAGTCAAGCCTCAGCTACAGGTGGCATGCCGAAGTGTGATCCTCGGATACCATCGGAGACCTGGAGCACTGCAAAGTGGCATTCCAGATTGGTTGGCCGCTTCGTAGTCAATAGGTAACATGTTATCACCATTGATTACCTATATAAAACATGTTCATACATTTTCCAACTTTCCTCTTTCCCACTCCTGCTTTTTGCAAATGTTGATGTTGCATACCAATTGGCGAAGGTTTTGATGCAACCTGTGAGGTCTGCCTTGTCGAGGTCCGCATCGGAGACGCGAGTGTCAACTGCTGAGAGCTCGCACTTGGGCCAAAGATGTGCGCACACATGTCGAAATAGCTGAAAAGCCAATCAAATTGAGGAATTCATTGAGGATGGCAAACATATGTAAAAATTAGCAGAACAACATAGAACAACTGTATATGACTTATGAAAATTGAGGAAATTAAACATTTCAAACCAACACGTTTCGATAATTTGTCTCAGGTCGGAAGACAGAGCCGCCAGAAAGTTGGATTTGAGAAGGCCGGAACTCTGTCATTTGCCTCATACAACATCTTGGCCAGATGCATTGGATGAAAAAGGGTGGTGCAATCTTGGTACATAGAATTCTACATTAGTATATATATATATATATAATTACACTTTTTGTATACTTATATATATATATATATATATTTATACATACAATTGATTAAACTTATATATATATACATGTCATCAAAATGTAGTTAAGTAGATTATATGATATGATATAAACCACATTCACATATAACGAACGGTTCGCCTCAGGCGCGCCGCTGAGATCGTGGCCTTGAACTCTTTGTACGCACAGTCCAGCTCTGGGTTCCTTGGCCTTTCGATTTTACCCATGGTTTAGTGGGGATTATGAGGTAATAATGGGATATTTATAATACCCATAGGATCCATGTATGGTATATATTCTAACATTTGGGGTATATTGATGGTAAATGTTACCATATTATATAGCATACATGGATCCTATGGGATATAATACAGTATTGGGATTTATAATGGATTTATATATGGATTATACGGATATTTATTGGGATTTATAATATTTATAATGGGATTTTTATATGGGATTTATATATGGGATATTTTTAGGGATAATTGGATAATTGGAAGTAGTCAAATATTGTTTTTGAGTGAGGATTATCATGGCATATGTATTGGAATATGAATTGGCAAGATAAACTGCCATAAGTTGGGTGGGGAAAATAGAAGCTATGGTGATATGGCTGGGTCAAGCTTGGTTAGATACTAACAAGGACCTTTTTTTCTTGTGCTATGGATTGCAGTGGTAAAATTTGAATGGTGGAATCCACAATCTTCCATTTTTTCGAGCTAGCTCAAAACATGTAGCTGGCTCAATTTCATCAGGGGCATGTTTTGACAGCCACCTTGGGCTTTTTCAGAGGTACCATATCTAGTACTAAAGTAATCAGTGGGGACTGAACCTGGCAATTTAACACATTGGGAAGTTTCTGCGAGCTCGCTCAACTGCAAC
>Ga0126342_10020376_pt1 | contig 11150 bp, 8 predicted proteins | sample Cyp1metagenome_FD_92528 | JGI IMG/M metagenome (GOLD analysis project Ga0126342, IMG submission 92528) | Coral microbial communities from Lord Howe Island, Old Settlement Bay, Australia - Cyphastrea 1 metagenome | ecosystem: Host-associated > Invertebrates > Cnidaria > Coral ...
ATTGTTTTTTAAAGGGGATCAATTAAAAGTCAAATTGGCCAAACTGAAATTTTCGGAAATTGGAGATGGATGCCTGTTTTTAGTATTAGGGGGACGTTTAGTATTAGGAGGAAGGGATTAAGGCCCAATCTGAGACGTGACATGGCACTTCATGTCGCAAGGTGGAATATTTCATTGTATATACCCCAGTCCAAACCCATCCCACCCGCATCATCAGTTCATTCTGCTTCATTGAAATTATCTTTAGCTCTGGGGAATCAGCTTAATGTGTGGAAAGTATTGCACATATCCAAGAAATGACTTTTTGGAACTGGGTCATTGCTGTTTCGAACATCCAGCGTTCTGATGCTTCTCTCATCATTTTCGTTGCTTAAAACCATCACTTTGTTGCGACAGTGAAATCATATAAACACCTCTGCCACCATGATTGCCATAAGCTCTGGCTCATGGAAATCCAAGCAACCCCACTCGGCCAGGCGACTCCTTCAACAAAAATCGTAAGTTTCGGGGCGAATCGTAACCACCAACAGTCAGAAGGGTTTGCTGGCCATCTTGGGCGTGGCGCCACACCGGAGTTGATCCCAGTATATCCCATTTCCCAAATATCATCCCGTCATTATATACTCAGTATATCCCCAATATATCCCATTCAATCAGCATTTTGGATGCTTTCTCCTCCCATTTGAGGCTACATCAGCTACATCTGAGGATTTTCTTTCGATCTCCCCACAGTTTCACCTGCCTCACCAAGGCGGCGCAGCGGCAAATCACCAGTGCATTGCTGGGAGCTGCTGATTGGCCCTGGCGGTTTTCGCGGATGTCCGGGGTCAGACCATGGGACGATTCTGGAGTTTTCTTTTTGGGGTGTACCCTCTGGTAATTCAACGTAGCTATGGAAAATCACCATTTTTAATGGGAAAATCCACTATAAATGGCCATTTTCAATAGCTATGTTAAATTACCAGAGGGTAAATATTGTTAAACATAGACTGTAAACATAGACTGTACACATAGACTGCAATAGCAATAGAACATGGTGAACATGATGTAATCTCGTAGGAACTCTTTAGTAAGATCACTGGAACATTCATTCTTCACAGCAGGGCTACGATGATCCGATGTTCTCCTCTGACCCTGCCCTTTCCTTTGAAAACCTCTGGTTTTCCACATTTTCATCAAGGTATGGGCCAAAACTGGGCCAGTGTCAACCTTTCCAACGCATGCGTTGCACCGAAATATGGCTTTTCATTGTGGGAAGAAACAACAAGAAACACAAAGGAACTAACAAAATAAGTTCTTCTTAGATGATCTCATTTTTCCTTTGGTATCCTGTGGTATCCTTTGATTTCCTTTGGTTTGGGGCTGGGTGGACTCTATGGTGTTCCTTTGGTTTCCTTTGTTTTCCTTTGGTTTCCAAGAGAGAAACAAAGGAAAAGAACATCTAAGGAAAAAACAAACCAATCAAGGACAGTCTAAATAGAATGCATCAATAATGCCTGTTACTAAGGAGGCTGCTAGATAATCACATCAATAATGACAGTAACAATATGTACACACACACATATACATATACACGTATACACACCTGGGTAATTCATAAGATTTCACTAACCTAAAGCTTGTGGCCATTCTAAAGCCACTTTCGAAGCCTCCGGGTAGTCTGCTCCTTCTCGAAGCGGCACATCTCGGTCACCAACGAAGATCTCACCGCCCATCTGGGGGTTGGACGATCTCGGACGCCAGAAGTCTCTCTCTCTTCTGCAGCCGTGGCCAAGGTCGAAGGCCTCCTATATGCCTAGCATTTGGTAGATGGCCAAGCGCACCATTTACAACAGCAGCGGCCTCACCTTCAAAGGCCGCCCAGCGCTCCCACCAAGCTTCTGGATGATGGGACGACATTCTCCTCGTTTCAAATCCCGTGTGGTAAAAACAAGGACACTGTTATTTATGGTGGGGGGGTTCCTAAAACGGGGGTACCCCCCAAATCATCCATTTTGGGTGGGATTTTCCATGAAATCAAGCATCCAGCTATTGAATATTGGGATACCCAGGATTTTAGGAAACCTCCATGTGGGAATAGATCTTCCAATGTGGCCTCCCCCGGTTATAAGTTGCTGTTTAAACCCCATTAACCATAGTTATAAGTACCATAAATCATAGTTATTGGAGTTATAAATCAACTTAGCTATCTTAGGGGCCCCACATTTTATAGTCTAGTTCAAGTCCTTGGGCACCCTTCTAGACTCACAGATTGCTGGTCATTGCTGTTGGATGATCCAAAAAAAGGAGGTCCCATTGACAGCAGTTGGGATCCATGGATCCATGGCTATGTTCCAAATACCTTTTCCGCAAGTTATACAAATTGCTGGTTTCACTCTATCTGAGAAATATCATATGGTTTAACATGAAAAATATGTGAAACTAGCCAGCGGCAAGATTTTTATAGCTTATATTTATATTACCCATTCTATTCCATTCTTGGATGATTTAATGCACATTGAAATCCATTCATCCAATGCACAAATTTCTATGACCCAAGGGTCTTTCCAAAGATTTTTTTTGATTTCTCACAGCAAGGATCATCCCACAAGCCTGTTGTTATCCCACTGATAAATGGGCCCAGCTGCTTGATAGGTTTTCTATATGGCCAATCACCAATAAACTAGGTATTTTTATGTATTTTTGGTACAAGATGTACAAGGTGCTTATAAATACCATCTGGTTATTTAACATAGCCATGGAAAATCACCATTTCTAATAGGTAAACCATCTATAAATGGACCATTTTCCATGGCTATGTTAAATAACCAGATGGTAACCCCAACAAACACTCTCCGGTTGCATCGCTTGGCCGCTTGGCTACCTCCAATGGAGTAGCAGTGGCAGGCAGTGTTGCAGCCACCAGGATGAACTTCATGTCCTGCCATGGCTCTTGGCTAAAAGGGGGGAATTTTTCACAAAAAAAACCAACAGAAATCAGGAGCGACATTTTGAAGCTCACAATAAGAGCCGGTGATTTTTGAAGGGAATATCATGAGGATATCTCCAAAAATGTAATTATTTCTAGCTCTTGAAATTTATTGGGATGTATATAGCCACATTCTGATATGGCTTTGCAAAATGGATGGGATGCAGTAGAACGGTTGTGGATTCGTACGGAACACGACAATCCCATCCCAAGATCAGTCATACGAGCTGCTCCTACTGGGCTGCCAAGCAAATAGGTCCAATAATGAATCATGTCTTAGGTCCCAAACTGAGTGGTGCTCCAAGTGGTGCTTATTATCGTTTTTAGGGGAAGGAAATTGATCAATAGACATCATAGAAATTATCTACAGACAGATCAATGGTTCTTCCACAATGTGGTCCCCAATTGATATTTGATCTGTAGGTAATTGGGTTCATAGAAACCACTTGTATCTTGGGGACCACATTGTGGAAGTACAATCCATCACCCCTGTTGCACAGTGCTACATCGCCAGGTGATGTCTACCCATGTTTTTTTGGCTGATATCATTGATGGATGGGCAATGCGCTGCAGACGAATTTCTTGATATTAGATATATTAGATATATTAGATATATGAGATATATGAGATATATGAGATATATTAGATATATGAGATATATTAGATATATTAGATATATTAGATATATTAGATATATTAGATATTCCTCTTGATGCCTTAAACATTCTGGTTGGTGGTTTCAACCCCTCTGAAAAATATGAGTTCGTCAGTTGGGATTATGACATTCCATATTCCCAACTGAATGGAAAGGAAAATAATACATTCCATGATTCCAGTCACCACCAACCAGCATTATGCCCACATGTTTCCTTAAAAATACACCCGCATTTCGCGGAAGAAAGCAACACATTTTGAGGGATCCCATAGATCAACCACAATCTGTGGGTCACCCAGGTCGCTATGATTGGCAGCCGCTACACCTCCGGCAATCAATGGTTGGCAATGGTTAATAGCGACTAATAGTGGTTAATAATGGTGAATAATGCTTAGGTGTTTGTCTGCAATCATCACTTTCTAGATTTTTGGGTTTCTATATTTGCTCTTTTTAGTCAACCTGTCAACCTATTTCATCATTTTTGCATGGGTATTCATCAAAATTTCAAGCCTGCGCAAAAAACAACACATTGTGGGTGTGTGTTCATAGGTGCCCACGTCTGAGCTCTCCATCCAAACTAGATGATATTGTGGATCATATATTCCATTATTTTTCCATTATCCTATTATCATCCTATTATTCTCCTACTATTATCCCATATCCCCATGATATTCTCTTTATGAATCCCCAATGCTTCTTGGTTAATCTCATTAAATCACAATTCCTTGATGAGTCAATGGCCATTTCAGGAACCTAAATTGGAGGTACCTACCATATATAAGGCCTATGTAAGGCCTATGTAAGGGAATATACCCCCAAAATATGGCCTTATATGGTACAGTACCTCCAATTTAGGATCCTGGAATTCCCATTGAATATGTAAACCTGGTAAAATGCTTGGTTCAGATACCACCAGCACGGCTGCGCCATCACCAGTCCTGCCCAGAGGCTTGCTGAATGCCATGAAAGTGGCACAAGCCTGCACACCTGGCCACACAAAACCCCCAAAAAAGCGGTTTTAGGGTGTAGGAAACCATCGGTTCTACTAACAATTGTATAATATATATATATATATAGTATATATATATATATACATGTATGATATATACATATATGTATATGTATGTATATATATATTATATAAATATATATATATATATATATATACACATAATTACATATAATTACATGACATATGAAGGGTTCATACAAACTGGGCACTACGGAATTCGGAGGATATCCGTAATTCTCCCAATCCTGGTTCTTACCCTAATCCGTTGCAATGCGTACTCCGGTGCTCCTATGCATACTCACATTGCATGACGGCAACAATTTCAGAACGCGCCTCCAAGTGGCACAAAAAAAAGTGTGTAACAAAAGGATTGCTTTCGGGCGGGCCCGGAAGCACTTCGAAAACACTCCGAGGTGCTTCTGTAAGCTGCTGCTTCTACGTCTCTGCGTTGGGGGGGAGGACTCAGGAGTATGCAAAGTGGTGTAGACTGTAGACTAGTGTAAAGTGGTGTAGAGTAGTGCAAATAGCCTAGAGCAGTGCAAAGTAGTGTAGAGCAATGCACGGTAGCATAAAGTAGTGTTGGGTAGTGAAGAGTAGTGTGGAAATGGAAAGAATCAGACAACATCACACATATAGAACATACTGACTGGTGGAAGAGTGTTGCACAGTCGTTTTGTGCAGGGTAGTGAAGAGTAGTGCATAGTATATAATTAATTATAATTATATATAATATACACATAATTATATATAAAAATTGTAAAGTAGTGTAAAGCAGTGAAGGATCTTGTAGAGTAGTGCAAAGTGGTGTAGAGATGTACAAGACTAGTCTAGAGCAGTAGTGTAGAGTGCGTACTATACGGAGTGCCTCTTAAAGAAGCGTCACTAGCACAGGAACAGTTACATAAAAACCACTCTCGATATCCGCAATCCGCAAAACGACAATCCGCAATCCGGGGCAAAGGATTAAGGATTACATTTGAAGTGCCCAGACAAACGTTCCCTTCATTGAATTCTGGGAGCAAAATATCAGTCGGATCTTAACACGCAAAGCTGGAGATTCACTGGTTGATAATCCTAGTTGTAGCATGTTGTAGCTAACATATGGAGCAAACTTGCCCATTTAATTTGGTTTGCACCAGCATGGGAAACCATCTTAGCTTGGACAGCTCCCCTTGTGTATTTGGGGTAAACTTCTGCACCATGAGCACTTCTGCATGATGCACAGCTTGTCCTGAGGAATTCTCTGGATTTCTAATGATAGGATACCGTCACCGAAGCCTTCGCCAGTCTAGTGTTCAACTTGCCCATTTCCAGATATGTTTTCTTGCGGTTCCATCTTATTTTTCGGGAGGTACTTCCACCTCTATTGCTTGGTTCAAACCCTGGGAAGCTCCTCCAAACAGGGCGATGTGGGCGATAGTGGTCTCGATGCCCCACCAGGAGGCAAGGAAGTTTCCCAACACTTGGGGACATGATTGAAATTGAATGGTCCCTAAAGTGAACCCAATTTCCCCATGGTTTTTGGGGCAGCCCTCCATTGACCACTCTCTTTATGATACATGCATTGTCATTTTACCCCCATCTGGTGGGACTCCCGCGGGCATTTTGAGTAGTAATAACTGACAATGTCTTTCCAGCAAAAAAACATCTCATTTTACTTGCTAAGGTTGTGAAGAAGGGGTCTCATCCCGAAAAAATGCTCAACCAGCCAGTAATTTGGAACTCAAATCTAGACATGACAATTGCCGACTTCACCAACTAACCAACTTGGCTTATTCCCCCATCCATGATGCCATTGGATTAGTTAGTTACGGTGGATGAGCCAATCATCTTTAACCATCTGAAACCTTCAAAACAACAGTGTAAGCATGTAAGTATGTATGTAAGTGTGTGTGTATGACAGTGCGCATATTAAAAATGTATGTGTGTATGCAATGCAATGCAATGCAACGCAGTGCCGTGTTATGTTATGCTATGCTATGATACGTTTTGTTATGTTAGGTTATGTTATGTTATACAGTTATACATGTAATTATTTCTTCAACTGTGATAAGATGACACTCCGGTTTGTAGTCGAAAAACAAGCCAAATCATCCTATCAGATGACTGCCAAAGCAAGGGATTCAAGTCACGCTTAGCGACGTCGAGATGTCGACTGCCATGGTTTCCCGGACAAGTGTCATTCCGTTGAACGATACTTGCTACAAGTTTTTTTTTTCAAGATCCTTCACTTCACCAGCATTTCACCACTATTTCACCATCATTTCACCACTATTTCACCACTATTTCACCAGCATTTTTCAAGGTAACCCACGAGATTTCAAACTCGGCCTTCCAACCAGCATCGGCAGGTCGCTGACGCTCTTCTCAAAGCTGACCGCCTGCCATGTGTCGCCAGGTCTACCGGAACCAAGGGGGGCCTACCCATAGGGCCATAGGGGCTGACAGATGTGCCCAAAATGGTAGGGGTTTAGTGATGGTCAATGATGGATAATTGATGATACATAATAGTCATAGTAAATATTTTTGTTGATCAGTAATGTAAAGGTTAATCCCCTCCTCCTAGATTAAACACTTCCCTGAACACCCTGGTTTAGTATTGGATCAGGGGTATTCAATATTAGGATGGGATTGCTGAGGGCCAACTTGGTAAACCCATAATTTGGTAATTAAACTGGTAGGCCAACAACAAAATACATCAAAATACGACATTCCGAATGTTTCATGACCAGACATGTGTGGTATACAGTAAAAGCCATCCCAAATTGAGGGTTTATTCTGGTTTTTACCACATGACTATAAGGCTACTAAGGGTGGAGGAAAATCTCACTTAGCAAGTGGTTCATAGCCCTGGCTACTAAGTCCCCTAACTAGGGTCATTCGTGGTTATTCCATTTCCTAAGTGGAAGAACTAAGCCCACCTACCTAACCAGTGATACCTCATGGCATATTCCTGCAAGTGCCTTCAGCTTGTGGGCGAACGTCGGCGCTGGGGTGTTCGTTCACCGGCATCTTTCCGAAAGCGCCAAAGTCCTTGAGCCGCGCAGCTCCAGCTACAGCAACAGGCTTCTGGATCTTTTTCGTCCGAGGAAGACTGACGCAATGTCGAGTCCTTCAAGATCGGCCTGAGCCATACACTCGCCGTCTTTTTCAAAAACTGAGGGCTTAAACCACGACACTGGGTTTGCTAACTTCCCTGGTTCGTACTCGGCACGGGTCAAAAAAACAAGTTGCACGCGGCTTTTATTGCAAGGTGTCAGAGCCAGAAGCTTCAGAGCTGGACGCAGATTGCCTCTTCAAGCAGATCCAGAAGCATTGGACAATGATCTCTCAAGGGTTTATATGTAATCAAGGTTAATAGTGCTCGGACATGGAAAAAATCCTACCAAGCACGGCAACATCCCCATGATTGACGGTAGCATCCAAATCGTTATCTTTGCACAATAGTTCCAGTATAATGAAAAATGAAAATCAACATTTCTACAAATTTCCAGAGTTGAGGAAACAAAATCATACTTGTGCCGAGTTCCACTAAATTTCGATTTCTTTCATAGTTATCCAACCGCTTAAATCCCCATTTCCATCGTTTGCAAACTTTCCCCTTCCTCCCTGAAGGCTGCGAGCGCCCGCGGCCTGCGATGTCTGGTGACTCAACAACTCAGGGTTCTCACTGATGTAGTCTGACATAGCGTCCTGCGGTTCAGAAACGCTGGTTTTTTCCCATGAAGAAATGGGAAAAATTGTTGATTGGAAGGGACATCCATAGCAAAACGTGTGGTTTTTACAAGTAAACGCTGGGGTTTCCTGGGGAAAAAATGCTGGTGTTACTCTGTAGCCATGAAGAAAGGGGTACTGAACCACGTATAAATAATCAATTAAATTAATGTCCTTTTGAGAAAAATAGAAAAGCCGGTCTGGTACCATTGATCATCACCTTTGGGAACCATCCAGTAATTCGGCCAAAAAAACGTCCCACCTCTATTCCCCCAGACAACCTCACTTTGCGCTTAAGGAATCGACTCAGCCAATCCCATTGATATAAAAATCACCTAATTAACAAAAATTCAATTTTTCATCTCTATCTGTTGATGGTGATAAATATCATGATAAATATCAATAGATATCCAATTGAATATGATAGGTATCAACATTATCTGTGACATATCGATCTGTTGATTGTTATCCCTATTTTTGAAGGTCACAATTCCACTATCTTCCACAGAATTGTCCCCACTTCCCATCAGCAAAGGCAGATTTGCACATCCAAATGTGAGGCTTTCCAGGTGGTGTCGGCGGTGCCCTCCCAAGTTGTGTGTGTTGGTTAACTGACTATAACTATAATATGCTATAATCATACCAATTATTGCCCAACTATTGTGACAATTGTAGTGACCCACAAAAAAGATAGATATAGTTTTTTTCCCGAATGAGTAGCGAGTGTTCCCGTTTCACTCTGGGGGTTTGGGGGCTGAGGGTGTGTTCGCTCGACGTTGCGTTTGTGTTCGCAACCGTTCGCAACCGTCCGCGCGATGGCTATGTAGCCGTGCCTATGGTAAGTTTTCCAGAAGGGGTTATTTTTGGAGGTTTCCAACGTCGCGTTGCTTCGTTTCGCGTGGCAGGCGTGGCACTTCGTGACATTCAGACGTGTTTTGTAACGTGTCGAAAGTCGTTTTGTGTGGCAGGCGCAATACTTTTGCGACGTTTTCAAAAGATGCGTTGCAGTTTTCGTGGCAGGCGCAGCACTTTGGACGTGTCCATCGTCATTTTGCGTGGCAGGCGCAGCACTTTAGATGTGTCGTGCTGCGTGTTTTTTGCAAATCGCATTGGCAGGGCTGCGTCAAGTGGCGACAAGGTGCAGATTCCGTGGCATGCGTGGCATTTTGTGATGAAAATTGACGGAAGCCTCGCACGAAACATCGATTTGATGTAGCAAATTTAGAAGTTCCTACGAAAACCCGTAGGAAAACGTCAATTTTGAACCTGCAAAGTGTCAAAAGTGGAGGAAGTCTCGCACGAAATGCTCGTTTTGGTGCTCCCACGTGTTATCTGGTGGCTTCGCAGTGTCTATGGGGGAAGCTGCAAAACCTCTCCTTCTCGAAGGTTGCCAAGCAGGTTGTCATGTCGTTTTGCGTGGCAGGCATGGCACTTTGTGACATTCCAACATGTTTTGTACCGTGTCGAAAGTGTCAAAATTGGAGGAAGTCTCGCACAGAATGCTCGTTTTTCTGCACCCACCTGTCTCGTCTCGAGTCTCTGGTTTTCCTGTGGTATCGTCGTGTCTATGGGGGAAGCTCCGCACTCCACACTCTACACTTCACACTCCACACTCAGCAATTTACACTTTAGACTCCACACTCTACACTTTACACTCCACACTTTACACTTTACACTCCTCACACACTTTACACTCTACACTTTACACTCTACACATCTCTACGCTCCACACTTGACATTTTACACTCCAGACTTTACACTTTACACTCCTCACTTTACACTCCACACTCCACACTCCTCACTTTACACTCGACACTTCTCACTTTACACTCCACACTCCGCACTTCTCACTTTACACTCCGCACTCCACACTCCACACTCTACACTTTCCACTCCACACTCCACACTCCACACTTCACACTTTACTCTCCACATTCCACACTCCATAATTTACACTTTAGACTCCTCACTCCACACTCCATACTTTACACTCCACACTTTACACTTTGCACTTTACACTCCTCACTCGACACTTTACACTCCACACTCCACACTTTAAACTCCACACTCCACACTCTACACTTTACACTCTACACTTTACACTCTACACTCCACACTTTTTTCATTTTACACTCCACACTTTACACTTTACACTCCTCACTGCACACACCACACTTTACACTTCACACTCCACACTTTACACTTTACACTCTACACTTTACACTCTACACTCCACACTTTACATTTTACACTCCACACTCTACACTTTACACACTCCACACTCCTCACTTTACACTCCACACTCCACACTCCTCACTTTACACTCCACACTCTACACTTTCCACTCCACACTCCACATTTTACACTCCGCACTCCTCACTTTACACTCCACACTCCACACTCTACACTTTACACTCTACACTTTACACTCCACACTTTACATTTTACACTCCTCACTGCACACTCTACACTTTACACTCCACACTCTACACCTTACACTCTACACTTTTCCACTCCACACTCCACACTCTACACTTTACACACTCCACACTCCTCACTTTACACTCCACACTTTACACTCTACACTCCACACTCTACACTCCACACTCGACACTTTCCACTCCAGACTCCGCACTCCACACTCTACACTCCACACTTTACACTCCTCACTCCACACTTTACACTTTGCACTTGACACTGCTCACTTTACACTCCACACTCCACACTTTACACTCCACACTTTACACTACACACTTTACACTCCACACTCCACACTCTACACTTTACACTCCACACTCCAC
>Ga0126342_10020377_pt1 | contig 11149 bp, 13 predicted proteins | sample Cyp1metagenome_FD_92528 | JGI IMG/M metagenome (GOLD analysis project Ga0126342, IMG submission 92528) | Coral microbial communities from Lord Howe Island, Old Settlement Bay, Australia - Cyphastrea 1 metagenome | ecosystem: Host-associated > Invertebrates > Cnidaria > Coral ...
CACTTCCTGGCGGCTGAGGTCTTGGTGCAAACGGATGGCGCATGTGCAAGACAGAAAAAATGGCAGCGGCTTGAAATATACCCAAATCCCTTAATATTTTTCGGCACCGTTGAATTGCCATCCGAGAATATGTGTTTGTTTGAAATAGAGTACCCCCAAGTCTCCTGGTGGATTATCATTTCAAACCATGACCAAACATCACACAACCATATCCACGAGTTGCTTGGCTGAGGCTTTTATGAAAAGTCCCTACAATATTATCGACATCTTGGCCTTTCTGCCATTGCCCTTGCGGATCGCAGTGGGCGTACCAACAATGCCGACGATGGAACAAAGTCCAGTAGCACATTTCATCTTGGTGCCTGGCTGGTGGTTTCAGATGTTGTTCTTTTAGTTCCAAATGAAAGTCGGCTTTCATTTCTGCAATCCCTGAATGCATCCCTGAACGTAGCAGACATGGATATAAAATCACAATGATAAACATGGGCCGTTCGGAGTTCACCAAAGTTCCCGAACCATTTGGGATTATGACCTGGATGGGTGTTAAAAGGAAACGGCCGCAGGTGTGCTTCGTGCCTTTGATTCGCATGTTGAAACTGGTGAGACGCTTCCAGAAGCTTCAGCTGCTCTTGCGCCTTGTTGATTGGGATATGCCCATTTTGGAGGGTGATCATTGGGACCCCAAAATGGGTTTCCCATGGGCTTTACTGGTACAATCTACAGTACGCACATTATAGATCGAGATAGAGATAGATAGATAGATAGAGAGGGGGAGAGAGAGAGAGAGAGAGAGAGAGAGCGAGCGAGAGAGATCGATCGGATTGGTCGATTGATGGATTGATGGATGGATGGATGAATGGATGGGCTCTTAGAATTTAAGGACACGGTAGTGCTTCAATTCTTTGCCATTGGACAGGTTCAGCCGTCCCGTTTGCCCAGGCATGTTTTATCAACAGTCAGCGATGCCCTGAAGCTATTGCTCTACATGGTCTCAATCATCGAGACTTGATGGCACCAAGATGTAGGTATGGAGAATGTACTGGTATTTTTGGGGTTCTGTTATGCTCTATTTTCAAGAGACATAAGAAACTGAGTATATACCCCCAAAGTTGGAAGGATTGTTTGGCCCAATCATTTCAAAGCTGGATATCCAGGTCCAATTGCACACCCCATATCAAGATCATGTTGATTCCCAACATCTCCCAACAGCCTTGTACATCTACTCATGACCCCTCATCTCCATCGCCCAAGGTCTTGTTGTTTTCGACGGTGCTCTATGTGGTTGATGATCCTGACAATGTGGATTCACTCTCTACGGCCATCTATATGAGCACGGTCACTGTCACCACTGTTGGTTATGGCACGGAGCTTAGTGGAGGGATCTTTGATGGTCAGGTAGCCTTTGGTAATTTATCTATGGAAAAACACGTCATTTTGTAGTTTTTTTTTTTTGGGTTTGTGGCAGACACACACACATACTATATTCGATATGCATACAGTACGCCTATACTTGGGCCATTTTTTTTTCGATAGAAATGTCTTGGAACTGAGGTGATGTCACACCGAAGACCTGGCCTGCCAGAATCGTTTCGGGCTGTCTTTGCTTCATCAGTGTCTTGTTCATGGCGATGCCGCTATCTGCCACTTGGATGTGCTATGATGTGCGACAATAAAACCTGTCAAAACACTGTGGACCGCACAGGTTTTATTGTTTTTATTGTCCTGGCCATGTTGACATCAGCAGAAAAAGGATGAAACATGGTCAGGGATTATTCTTTGTTTCTCTTGTCGCATTGTGATGTTTGCGCAAAAATACACCGTAACTTTACGCTTTGGATCCCCGCAGCGGCCTGCAAAACCGTCGCAGTGAAACAGTGGCCAAAATCAGGGACATCCGCGGCAACCACTATAAATTATAACTATATTATTGCCAGGGATTTTGACTACTTATGGTAGTTTGAAATCTTTTCTGAGCAATGTCAAGGATATTTGTTCATATTTGTTCTTCAGTCTTCCAGCATTTTCCACCGGAGGCCAGGGGTGTGCAGGGTCTATCCCATCCAGGTGGTTGGAAATGCCATGTCGCAGACCTGGTCGGATCGACATCGAATTCTTTTGGTGACCCGAGCGCGGCAGAGATTGAAGAACTGGGGGGTTTCTGCTGGTGCCATGGCAGCTATAGCTTTAGCCTGGACACCAGGCATCCCACACGACAGATTTGACAGAACTACGAGCCATCAAGCCATCAAGCCATCAATCGCATGATTTGAGCGATTTGAGCGCAGAACTCAATCGATACATAAAAGCATTACATTTGATAGCGTTGATAGCTACATTTTCTACAGGTATGTACATATTTTGTGAACTTCCCTCCTGAGCTGCAGAGATGCTTGCTTGCTGGTAACAACAGACAAGACCCTGTCAAAGACAGCTGGTACTGTCATTGTGGATGATGGTGGAACCTTGGGGTTGCATGACATAGCACCACATCCTGCTGCAACATTTCACCAGTCACGCAGTGTCCAATTTGTCAAGGCGACATGCCGCGGTTGTTCAAGAAGTTCGATGCAGATGGCAACGGTGACTTTGTCTTGCACGTTTGAGCCATAGGAACGCTTGCAAAATCAAAAGTAGTCTGTTGCATTCCAGTGTACAGTTGCAAGATATGGCGTGCAGATACAGAAACTCACCTTCACGCATATCACGCATATCACGCACATAGGCGACATAGGTGACATAGGTGACATAGGTGACATTAGGTGAGGCGCGCCGATCGCCAGGTGAGCTTGGCATGGACGAGTTCGTGGTGACCTGGCAGAGTTCACGAACTGCCGGAAGCGTGCAAAGCCATGGCGAGATCCAAGAACAACTATGAACAACTCATGGCCATTTTGATATATTTTGATGTATTTTGAATGTTTTTTATGATTTTTGCACCATGGTACAGTCGAACATTGTAACATGTCTTCGGAGTCAGACACTCACCCCAGCATGCATTCACAAGTGTCACAACTAGCATTCAATTCAATATGGCTCATTATATCCTTTACATCGCCACACAATGGCACACGCAACTCTTCGGTCTAGAGATTGGAACCCAACTCTGAAAAGAAATGGAAGGAGTAGAACTGAGAAGCATGTGAAAATGGTACTTGCCAAATTATAACGGGGATATGAATATATGGATGGATACGGCTGGTGGGTTCAGTGCTTGCCATTTCTTTAGAATTTCTGGGATGTTTGGGACCAACCCCCGGTCGCACTGTCGGCCAGTGCCCATCGGGATCAGGATTTGATCAGCAGGATGAAAATTGGAATGAAGCCATCCGAGGTGTGGGGGATTCCCGGGTTGGACAGCCAAGGACAAGGCGTTTTTTTGAATGTTTTTGAAGGGTGAAGTCGGTTAAGTTAGGTTTGAGCAAAGCGCAGTTGGTTTCTTTTTTTTTTGTGTGTGTGTTTGGTGCTCCTGCATTCAGAATGTCAAAAGAAAGTAAAAGACTCAGTTCCCCAGAGCTTTGCAGAACATTGCAGAACCCCAGGCATCTGATCTCTTTTTGGCCTTTGACACGGATGGAAGTGGTGGCATTGATGAGAAAGAGTTCATGAAAGCGCTATTTCCCCTGGACTATCGCCGAATGTACAGACGAGCATCTGGAGTGACCTTTGGTGCCTGAGGGCGCTGTGCCGGTCTTTTTCCAACCTGGCCAAAGCCAATTGCTACTCTCGGTAGTTAGTAAAGGCCAGGGATGACAGCACAGCTGTGAAGGGACAATGAACTGAGACAAGTAAGCAAGCATGACACCGGGGGAGAGTTTGATTTCAATTCTTGCCCTTTCTTGCCTTCATTTATGTTTGGTCTTCATTGCAATCCCATTCAGTGAACACATACTTGGATGAGACGTCTTTTGGGAGCTGCCTTCTAAGCGTGCAATGTCAGTCAGTTGCTTAATCAAAGTGTTTCACACTCGCAGGGGCCAAGACAACATGCAATCAATGATGAAGAGTGACAACTTCTCATCTAGACGGCTGGTGGTTTCGAGTAAGGTTCATTGCATCCCCTGTTTCCCCTTTTTTTCGCTGTTTTCTTAACTGATCAATGGCTGCGTTATAGCTTAGTTACATTGTTGGGCCGGGTTGCTTCGTGCTTGTTGTGATGCATGGCTTCCTGCAGAAGACACATTGCAGCACCAGTGGTGTCAAATCGCAACTTCCGTTGCGTTGATGGAGAGTGTACCTCGCCCCAAGGGCAGGTGCAGAGACGTTTGAACAACAAAAAGCACGCTTGACACCGGCTTCAAAGGCGGCATGATTTCTATAGTATGATTTCTATAGTATGGTGACCTTCCACCTAAGCCAGGCCCATCCCTGGCTTCAAGGGGCATGATCTTGCACTCAAAGCTCAGCACTTTCAACTTGAACAAATGGCGTAACCACCCCAAAAAATGTTTGCACATCATCAAATCCCAGCAGACATTCATCAGTTCCATGGTTTAAATAGTTTAAATGCGTTTAAATCCTCCACTGGACTTGGAAAACTGATGACCAAAATTGTGGAAAACGATCCCGAACATGGTTCCCTGGGATGACCATCCAGCCATATCCAGCCATCTCATCTCCATCTCCATCTCCAGCAGGAGATTCTCCCGGCATGCAGTTCCAAGTGCGCAAGGCTGTGGCCGGCGCTGCGGCCGCGGCTTTTGACCTGGAAATGCCCAGTACCAGCTCGGTCAATGACCTTATGGAGGCATTGGCCTGGGACCCTGGAAGCTGCATGAACTGGCATGAACCTGGTTGGATTCGTGGGAGCACCGAAAAAGATCTGTAGAGAGAGGGAGTGAATCCGGGTCTGTGACAGGACTTGAGCAGGTGTTCTTCAGACATGACATGAATCCGGACATGAATGATTGTCAAATTGAGAGATCCCAAGACATTCATATTTCGGCTTCTCCAGTTCAGGGATAGAACATGATAGAACCATGAAAGTGATTTGGATTGATTTGATAAATATGTGATTGATGCATGATCAACATACGATTAATAGATGATGTTTAGATATGTTTAGCACATATTTATTGTAGGAATAGATACTTTTGGAATATTATATGCTATACTATAGGATATACTATAGGAATGCTATAGGATTGATAACCATGAAATTATTTGTTGTAATTACATGCAATTACTGACTGATCAATGATTATTGATTGTTAATAAATCCTATTCAAAGTAATTTCTCATAGAATTGCCAGATTAGTAGATCATTATTGATTTTGATTTATCATTAAATTTGATAATGGTCATTAATTCCTACTAAATGATCACTAAATCATGTTTGTCAGATTAATAAATTACATGTCCAAGATTCTTCTATAAGAAATTCCACCTTCAGCAGTGCGAACTGAGGCCACCAGGGAGAGCTGTGCAGTTCAGCTCATAACGGTGGTCAGCCGTGGCAAGCCACTGAAGGACGGAAGGGTTCTGCAAAACTGGACCTTCATTGCCTTGGAGATGCCTCCTGGGTGCCTTTCTTTGGGGACAAACAAAAAACATGGTTGTAACATGTCGTAACACGGTGGAGCTTGCTTTGTATATGGGAGACTCAGTGACTTTGATATTCCCAAATGTGTGTGCGTGGGTATATAATGTCAACACAGGATTAATAAATCCCTCCGGATTAAACACCACCTTTTCTAGCAATATTTTTTGGCAATACTACTTGTCCTCTACGTCAAATATACCTCCCAAATAGTCGGTTCCACCCCTCCGATTAAACACCCTCCTCTCTGAAACCCTCGATTTTGTTTTTTCCCGCCAATTCAAATTTCAATGGAGCGCCCCCCTGATTTAAAATCAACAATTGAACAGCCTTCACAAGCCTTCACAGCCTTTTTGGTGAAAGAGAGGGTGAGATTCAGGGAGGGTCTTGGCGTCATTATATGAGGAGTTATATGTATGTATATATATATATATATGGCTCTGGCACATGGGTGCAACTAAGCGGCGGCCAAGCATGCTAATTCATGGTGAGAAGCCATTCAGCCTTGTGGAACAAAATCTGGCCCTATATAGTCACCTTGGAAATCCTGTTGCATCGCTTTACAGCAGGGAAGAAACTCCGGATCAATCTCTACATCAACGGAGGTTGCGCTGCTAACTGCATCGTACGTATATATATATATATATTACACATATGATCATATATGTATTAGCACTGTATATTTATATGTTTGTGTGGGGGTGGGTTGTGAACCAGTGACTCACCGACACCCACAACCACGAACACTTTGGGACCACTGCTCCAGCCGAGATTCGACGTAGGATGCGAGTGCAAAACTGGCGACCCTTGCAGATGCAGCAGGTGGACAGAACTGAATCTGACATGCTGGTCATGTTCCGTTTTTTTTTGGGGGGTAGTCAGTTAGATTCAACAGCTGCCATCAAGTCTAAACATCAAGTATATACATCAAGATTATACATGTATATATAATTGTGGTGTGCGCATTTGTGTGGTGTTTGTGTGCATAGGGGCCAGAAGCTTTGGGACTCAGCCCAAGGCCTCAGACGGGGATGATCAAGACCAGTATCAACCATAAAACCACTGGGAATAAACTATTGACATCTATTGACCATTCTTAAACACATTTAAAAACAATAGTATAACCAATAGAACTTGTAGAACCAAGTCACCATAGATTCAGGTCACCCATTTGTTTCAATTATATATAGTTCCAATAGATTGACGCGACGAACACCAAAATTAAAGTGAAGGGCTAAATAAGGTTTATCCATATGGAGGTTTCCTGAAATGGGGGGTGCCCCCAAAATCATCAATTTTCATACGATTTTCCATGAAATAAACCATCCAGCTATTGGGGTACCGTTAAAGACCCCACCGGAAAGGTGGGAAAGTGCCGGTGGTCTACATCGTCCGGAAGCCAGCTGGCCCTGCAGGCTCAGAAAAAACGCTGGACGGGTATAGAATCGATACGCGCATAAGTACGGTTGAGCACATAGATGCGCATGTTTTTTCCTGGAGTATCTATATAATATATGTAATTGTTTATTCAATGTGTATATATATATATATATATCTCTCTCTCTCTCTCTCTCTCGCTCTCTCCGCACATGCACACATCTTCATGGTTGAAGCTGAACGAAAGGATAAAAACGTGCATTTTTTAAAATTTATAATTACACACACATATATGTATATATATATATTCTATAGCTTACAGCTGAATGCCTATGATGGTTTCCTCCAGCAACCAACAAGGTGCCTGAATCGCTTTGGCAGGGTATCCTCCTTGAAATGACAAGGACACTTTCCGGGACTCCAGTCTGGTCTCCAGGGGGGCGGAGCTTCCTTGTCAGGGGATTCAACTGGTGCAAGTACCTCTTCGACTGCAGCCTCTACTACCTCTACGGATACGGACAAGGCATGTTGTGATTGACCCGGTGCATGAAGGTCCAATCACCCAGTCATGTGCCAAGCACAAGCCAACGACAAAACATGCGTAAGGTCTGGCGTAAGCAATGTTATGCGACATAGGCTGGTAATCTCACGTTTCCGACATGGCTCACTTACATAGAAAAGGAGGCTTACAGCTTACCCCCACCATCCCCGCATCCACGGTCCCCATCATCCCCATCCCCACCATCAGCATCCCTCACCACTGCGTTGCGACCAGGCTCCAAGTGCTGCGAGTGCCCCTGCAGCCGCTCCCGGGCGCCGCATCATTTTGATGCTGCGCCATGGCCAGTGCTGCCACGAGGGCGAAAGGGACGAGTTGAAAGAACTGACGATGCATGGCCACAAGCAAGCAGAGGATAGATGCGGATCTGGTGCTATGGTCGTCAGAAGTTCCAGAAGTTTGCAGATGCCGTAGATAGACAAATAGATATCATTAGATATCAGAGAAGTTAGTAGATAGTTAATAGTAGATATAAATATGGAACACCCACACATTTTAGATCAGTTGCTTCGCTGAGCAATCCGCGAAGGACACCGCTTGCTTCATCAGCAAGTAGCCGGCTCAGTTTCGGGTATCCAATATGTTTGGAAGTATGTGGGCATACCCCAGGTGTACACACAAGTCAAACAAACAGTACCAATCAATGCTGACTATATCCCCCATATTCTCAAGCCATTTTGTTGGGGGTTCCCATCCTGCCATCCTGCCATCCTGCCATCCTGCGCTAGGCTGTTTGCGGCAGGGAAGCTTCCAATGAAACGAGCCCTGCTGCACAGCACCAGCAGGCATCCCAGGGTGGTGTGGTGAGGTCACCCCATCCCATATGGGGACGGTTTATGGCACCATAGGCCTACCACATTACTGATATTACTGGTATTTGCATGACAAAAAAAACAACTGGCTTGTGGTGTCCAATGTTTGCAAGTCTATTTCCCATCTCTTTCCTGGGAATGTTCATGATATTCATCCACATTTATCCCACTTGACGAAGCCAACACTAACTAAGCACCTGAAATTGATCTCTATGGTCTCAACGCAGGCGAGCAAGAGAGACTGCAGCTAAGCTACCCATCCATATCCAGGAACTGGAAGTGTGGCTCCTTGCCTATCACGCTTGGTGATTTTGGTGCTGGAACTGCTCGTTGATGGGGAGGAAAATGGAGGAAAACCATCTTGATTTTTGGAAGGTGAAAGTCATTTCTTGATATCTTTGTATGTGATTCTTAGTTCTCAAATTTGGTAGCCAACGAGTTTTCCTCCTTTGTTTAGTCCTGATTTTGCTGGACAAAGTTCTCGGTGTCATCCCATGGCCATGGCTTCAAGGAATGCGGACTTGCTACGTGAGACCGTTGGGGCCCAAGGCTTTCGAGGCTTTCGAGGTTCAGGTTTCACATCGGAGATCCTCAAAGATGGCGTTTGGGGGATCGTAGTTGCCCTCGTTTCTCCAAAGTCACAACAAATCAGTAAGCTTTGGGATATGTATACGATTGTATACGTATATATGGTTATTTAAGTTATTTATCTTTTTTATCCAGACTTCATGACCTTCAATCAGCTTTGGGATGTATGCACTCTAAATCCAGACTAAGCGACATCGGATGAGTTTGGATCATTTGTAGGTACATGACCTAAACATACCAAAACCGCTATATGAGCTATGGTCAAAACATGGCTCAAATATCCGGAAGGGGATGGTCGAATCCCCATTTATAACAGTTCATATATATTCCGAGCAGTAGGATTCCACATAATCTATGAACATCCCAAATGTTTGGAACTGAGACCAGTAGATAAATAGACTGCTTTCGATTCCAAACATTGATATAAGGGGCCACTCATATCATGATGATATTTATCCCCAGCCATTCACTGGGAATAAACATGAATCTTCCACAATTTTCTGGTGGTTTTGGATTCCAAATATGATACATATGAGATAAATATATGGGTGACCCTAGGGTTTCTACATGCTTTTACGTTTCAAACGTGGGTCGGAGCCATGGTGGAAAGCCGGGAAACGCGTCTCGTTTTCAACGAGGATCCCACAGAGAAGCCCTTTCGGGCGGAGGAGGTCTTTAATCGACTCCTCGCGGCACCTGAGGTGATGGGGGATGGGAGATGGTGACATGTGATAACCACTGACTTATGTCATAACAATATACAACAATATTATAGTTTTTACATGAAAATGGATGAACATGGTATAGTTATAAGTTATCAATTATGCCATTATGCTTTTTTTGAAGGATTGATGTTGATTTTCATGTTGATTGTAGGCATTTGTAATCTCAATTAAATTATAAGGTTAATTATGATTGGTGATGATATTGATCGCTGATGAGTCATGGTTATATTGAACGTGAATGAAAACCGATGACCCTACTGAATTGTGCAGTGAGGTGTGTTGTTGATAAAGAGTCGGGAAATTGGCTTACAAACATTTCGGGACCTCCAGGTTCTCCAGTTCTTTGCTGACCCCAGAGGTCAGCAGAATCAGCTAGGCGAACATCCCCAGCACCAAAAATGGAGATGATGGTAATAGCAAAAAGAAGAACACCAACTTAAATAATATCACAACCACTAGTGGTAACAGCAATCACAACCTTTAGTGATAACAATCAGAACACATGTATTATAATAGCGATAACCAATTATGATAATGACAATAGCAATTGAACATGCTAATAACAAGAAGGCATGATCTGCTAAACGTGGTTTTTGTGCCATGGTCACCGCTACAACCGCAGTATCATGGCACCCACCGGGCCAACGTGCAAGGCAGGTGACTCCGACGTTCTGATCATCGTAGCGCATAACAATATCATCTTGTCGCTTTGCGAGAATGGGACGGATCAACCGAATGCTTGGATTTGTTGACAAACCGATGGTCAAGATTTGGTGGGGCAGGGCGACCCCATTCTTCAACTTTAAGAAACCACCTTTATTGTTGATGTTTGATTGATCAGTCCCCCCTGTTTCGTTCTGGTTAAATAGAGTTTTGGCCAAACAAAACTCCCAGTATCTCGCCAGGCAAAGCTCTCTAGGAAATTGAGAAATGTATTCACGGAACGATACTTGAGGTTTAACTTTGAGAGGATTTGAGCTTTGTAGCTTTAGATTTAGACTATTTGGGAATAGAAATGCCATGAAATAATAGATGTTAGATCAAATTTGTTGAAACATCGTCTTTAAAAACACACCCAAAAAGTTGGCTTTTCCATGTGGGAAATTGCTGTGCTCAGGTACATGCTCATGCGCTGGAGCCTCAGGCGTTACCTACAGCTACAGCTACCATTCATTTCGATGGGCTAATGGATCCATTGTTTATATATGTTTATATAGTAATTTTAATATATTAGATACATTAATATTATGATAGTTATTACTATTATTATTATAGTTATTATTGTACATGACTACAGAAATGTATACCACTGTGACTATGGACCAATACCTGCAACTACAATGTTTGTTTGGTATGAACATCCACAATTCCCAGCCTATGCCGGCCATGCAGCAGACCCAAGCCACATCAAAAACCATCCCCAGTTGGGGCGGGTGAGATCTTCGAACGTCGGAGACTGAGGCGCAGCAGGCGTTCCAATCGAACGTGCTGCGCAGGCACCAAGCTTAAGTATCATCCAAATATCGTGGGAATGTGTATATGTATATATATA
>Ga0126342_10020378_pt1 | contig 11149 bp, 11 predicted proteins | sample Cyp1metagenome_FD_92528 | JGI IMG/M metagenome (GOLD analysis project Ga0126342, IMG submission 92528) | Coral microbial communities from Lord Howe Island, Old Settlement Bay, Australia - Cyphastrea 1 metagenome | ecosystem: Host-associated > Invertebrates > Cnidaria > Coral ...
ATCCTTTTCGTCCAGTTGGTAATTTCCGTAGTTCAATGCATTTCAACAAGGTGCCCCACCAGTTGTAAATTGGTTTAGCTTCCCCCAAATAAATTATAGATATATCTACCATAAACCATCGTTACTGCATGTTGTTGCACTGATTTGCACCAGCTTGGGGGACTTAGCCAGCGAAATCCCATGAAATCCCACCTCATCACTGGTCTCAGGTGACTGGTCCTGAGGTCATTGTTTTTTTGGAAACCGAAACATGGCAACGATATGCTTATGAAAAGTAATTACTACTATTCAAAAATATTTTTTGAAACAGCCCGGCGGTTGCCGAAGCGGCAAGTGGTGGACAGTGACGAGAAGCGATCAGAGGATGCGCTGGCTCAGCGCTGGGATGGCCTTTTGGCAGAGAAAGCGGCAGTGAGCGAACGCTTGCGGTCAAGCTACAGTGCTATCTTTGGTGCGGCAGAGGTCGAACCAGATGATACTCATTTGGCGGTTTGCATTGCAGTCTCCGAGTTTTTTGCAACAGCTCGGCGGTTGCCGAAGCGGCAAGTAGTTAATCTTTTGTGCATAATCGATACTTTAACATCGTTACCTTCAACATACGTGTGAGCATTCGGGTTCGTGGGCTTCATCTTGTTTTCAACTGGGAATCACAAACTCCAACCAAGAGCAGAAAAAACAGAAAATGAAAATGAAATCAAAATGAAGGTGTTTAAAAAAATGAAAAGTCAAAATGGAAAAAATGCAATGAAAAACTAGTTTTAACATGAATCAGAACGAGGCCGGTTGGGAACTTGTAAACAGACATCCATATACGTCCATAGAACATCCATATACATCCATATATACTATATATTTTATGATATGTCTCGTTATATCGTTATATCCCCATTATATAAAATGGAAAAATTCTATGTCAGCTATGCTTTCTTCAGTCCTCCGTGAGGTGCCAATGGAGGACGTTCATCTTGGCGTAGGACATGGAGTCGAGCAGCGCCTTCACGTGGATTACGGGTTCAAAGTGTCGCCCTGAATCGATGAGGAGACCACGGTGCCTTAGGGTGCGAAAAATCTGGAGATGTTCCATGGCTTTGTGGGAAAAGTACGGGAAAAATTAGCCAATGATATTACCTGATGGTATCTGAATATTTATTAAGGAGAGTTACCTCGCAACGAACGCCCTGGAAAACCATGGCTGAAATCATCACTTAATGACTCATACATACCTGCTTAGTGTACAATCCGACGTTGCAACATCTTGATCCATAGTTCTGATCCACATGCATATTGCAAAAGACATGTTCTAGATATGATAGACATGCATCCGAACAATACGACTTCAAAATTACTAAAACACAGAACTCTTTGAATACAAACCCGCAGTAAATATGTGCACCCTAAGAACGAGGTGGCGGCGCCTGTGGAGCGACTGCGCTCCTTTCATGTTTTCAATCATGAGTTATGTTCTTCAAAGTCACAGTTCCTGCAAAACACAGTGTTTATTATATCTTTTACAATCGCTTCATGTTTGAGAGCCTCTAAAAACACCGCAGGCGCACCTCCACATGAACTTAATGTGGTTTTGGCCAAAGCGAAATGGTCATTTTTGGGAAGAATTGTCTTTCGGAAACTTGTCAGCGGTCTGGGCAACCAAAACTCACCGTGACACGGCAGTCAAAACATATTCCGACCTCGCCCGAAAAGTACAAAAGAAAAGATCAGTCAAGACGCAAACAAAAAAAGTTATTACACCCCCCCACCCCCCGAATCTCCAGTGAGTGTGTTCAAGAAAAGATCTTGCAAGGTAGCATCAAATGTCTCGGCAAGTGCAAGACAAGATCTTACAACGTAAGATCGAGCCGAAACACCCCCACATGACCATGAGGAAAATGACAACAGTCCGGTCGCCCGAGGGGCGCCGTCACCAAGAACAAACCTGCAAAATCAATCAAAATCAAACCTGCGGAGCACTGGGCTTTCCGTGTAAGCTCATGTGCGGTTTGATCTTGGGACAGTTGTTGACAAGGCACTGGAAGCGAGGCTCATCTTCGATGTGAACTGGCACGCCGGACACAGAATACTGGCCTGGGCTCACTTAGACTTAAACAGCACCAGCGAACCCAGATTTGAGGGTCCAGGGTGGTTCACAAAAACTGGAATATCATCAGTCGTGAGGGCTTTCTCCAGCCCGGCCCCAGACCAAACTTTGCGCGGCACCTGTGGCGAAGTTGAAATCCACCAGCTGCGACATGGTTTCCAAGCCATGCAGTGCACCCCACACTGTCTTGGCCGCGATGAACGTGGTGCCATCAAGGTGTACATCCTGGCCACTGGGCACCGTTGGCTGATTTCCCCATCCTTTCCCAATTCTTTCCCAATTGGAACATCTGGAACCACCATCATCCAACATCCAGGAGGTGCAACTAATGCTTGGTCAGTCTCCAGGGTGTAACTCTCGTTGACTCCCAAAGCCAGTGCTGCTGTGGGGTCCTTAGTCATCCACAAAGCAGATCAACTGAGTCAAACTGGGATGGATCCTCAGTTGAACTTGAAATGGTTTCATAGAACACTGCAGACTGGGTGCCAAGATGTCAACCACCAAGCCATTGTTGGAAGGATCCGGCACTGGCTCCGTGGCATGGGGGAAGAAAATCGATTTGTATCGCCGAAAAGCATCTTCTAGCTCAACGGTGGATGTCAAAGCCTTAAATCCTCAGCATGAAAATCTCGCAGAGATTTAAGAATCAGGTTCAATGACTCTGGCACAGTGCGGTTCCAAATCCAAAAGCAAGTTGTGGTTGCAAATGTCGGGGCCCCTGGGGTCACCTGCAAAGTGCAGCTAGGGAGAAAACAGTCGAACATTTTGAAATTGGCTCCAGTTCAGGCAAGGTGCCGTATGTGTTCGAGTTCAAAACAATTCTCGTTGTGCCATTCCTGAGCGAAAAAGTGCGAAAACCGATGTTCTGACCGCCGTCAGCGAGTACAGTTCTCGCGCGCTCATGATCTTTGCTGAAGCTTGGCAATACTTTACATCATGTCACATCCACTAGTGTCCCTTCTCCCAAGGTGTCAAGCTGCTGAACCAAGCGAGGCTTGGGCCAAATGGCAGTTGCGCTTGTGGCCAAGAGGAACGAGATAAAGATACCAAGCATTGCCTTTGTGCTGGGTGGCTCGAGGGGCTTCGGTTCACCACTATGGAAAGTGGAACAGTGGAAGAGCCACTAAGCCCAACTCAAGATCTTTGGTCCAAAAGTATGCGAACAGGTCCAACAGTTTGAGCACAGGAACTGGTTGAAATCACCTCACCGCCAAAGTCGTGATCGCAAGTTGCAAGCACTGCGGAGAAGCTCCAATGCTGGCTGCTGGTGCTAAACTTGAGCCAAAATTGCCCGAAACACCAAGCTGACCAAGATCATGACAAGTTTGTTGCACAAGTATGACAAATTGGTTGCCGCTATCAACTACATCTAGGTCTGAAGGTCTGCACCATCACCGCTGTGCTAGTCAGGCAGCTGCAGTAGAGGCTCTCTCAGGGGGCTTATAGTGAAATTTACTACTGGAGAAAATGGCAGCGCCGAATGTGGCCCGAAATCACTTGATTCAGTGCCTGGGTCTGATGTCTTTTGATATCTTTTGTAGTTTAAGCAACTTCTAAGTAGCCACCAACACTCCAAATAGCCCTTCGGTCACAAATCACAAGCCTGATCACCTCCGGTTCAGCATCGGCATGACAAAGTTCGATGATCACAATCTGGACCTTTGAACAGCCCAAACTTCGTTGAGGTCATCTGACTGGGGATGGGTCGGCTAGAACCTCCAACCTATCTCCTTGAAGAACTGCAGCGTTGTCAGCATAAAAGGGTGTTTGAAAAAGAAAAGCCATGGTTGATGGATGTTAATGGAAACATTTGTATTTTTGGCACAAAGCTCTTTCCTACTCCAACTCGACCGTTCTAAAACTTCCAAACCAGAACAGTCCGTAGCTTCTGTAGCTCCAAGCGGCCTTTCCCGTGCAGAGATCTAGGTTCAAGGCTTCCTCTTGACCTTGGCAATGCAGAACTTCCACGGCAGCAACGGGCTTTGGACAACATCACTAGCAGTCACTAGCAGTCACTAGCAGTCACTAGTAACAAGAAGAGAACAGAAAAGGCAACTCCAATCTTCTCCAGAAGCAAATGAGAGCCGCCTCTTTTCTCTTTATCATTCTTGTATGATGTAATTGTCACAAGCAATACCGGGTCATGAGTATGAGTCAGTATGAGTATATATATATAGTACAAATTTATGGCTTGTCATATAAGTCATATATTGATGATTTATGAATCATGAATCCATGAATGAATCATGGTTTTTAATCATTTATGCATCTATCATCATTGCATGGCCCTGGCCTTCCAGTTTCGCAGCTTTCGTCAGCCGCTTCAGCTGACGGAAGCCCGACTTCTGGAGGCCAGCTTCCAGGTGGGCCTCCTCACCTCCCAATCCAAGACGCTCCACGGGGGAAACGCTCGGAAAACCATAGGAAAACCATAGAAAAAGACAGGAAAACATGGGAAAACCCTTGGAAGAGCCTTGGAAACCTAGTTGGAAAATCTACAGCTACCATAGTTGGAAGTTCAAATCCGGTCAAAGCCAATGGTTTCCTGTAAGTTGTCCCTGAAATCAATCCTTCAAGAAAGTTGGACCAGAGATACTGGAATGCTTGAAGCTCCCCCGGTGGAAGAGTGCAAAACAAGCGGGATCCGAAGGTCAATTGGGTGACCAACTCCCTCCGCATTGGGGGAAAAAAGTTTGTTGACCAATTTATGTATCATTGGATTGGCCTACGGCCAGTGACAGGAACCGCGCGAAATTGATGAAAAACAACATGGTTTCCTGTAGATTGTCCCGTAAAAATCATCCCAATGAGTGTCTAAAGAGACCCTCTCATCTCCATCTTGTGCAACCCACCTGGTCGGTCTTGAAAGCTCAAGAAGAAGCGCCCGCGATGCGACAGCAGCTTTTGAGCAGTGCTCAACAAGTCACCTTTGCTGAAAGTCAAACATCTATGCACTTGCGGATTCATATCACTACACTCACTACACTGTATCATCTGTATCTATACTATTTCTGAACCAAAGTGCTGGTTTTTCCAAAGTTTTGTTCGAGGAACTGAGACACTCCGGGCGGTAGGTCACATCGCTCCCAACGATCATGTCAAACGTTCCTTCGGCCACGTCGGGCGTCAAAGCATAGTTGGATGGGAATCTGGGTGAATTTCCAGACCAAAAGGGATTCGTCTCTTTCCAAGCTCGGGGTCAGAGTGACAACAACTTGAAAAAATATACAGTTAAGATATGTTAAGATATGTTAAGATATGTTAAGATTAACCATCGGAAGGCATCACATGTGTTCCAAGCAAATTACTCCAAGACATTTCAAGACAGCTGGTCGGTTTGGTCATGGTCCACTGCGTCCACTGAGGCTCCTAATGCCACCAGCTGTTCGAGGGCTTGGGCATCACCCCATTTTAAGGGTGCCACCTGGCCGACGAGATGTTCAAACCGATGGCTCAAACCGATGGCTCAAACCATGCACCAACAAGCTTTTTTCATCCAAAGCTATCTATATGTGTCATGATTTGTCTAGGTTTCACAGTTTCACACCTGCAAGTCCAGACCATCTGGGGAATTCTCTGAAGCATTGCGCGCCAACAGAGGGAGTTGCTCTGGCGCCTGGCAGAATGCTGGATGGTTCATGGTGGCCCAGATTCACAAGCTTGGCTACGCGGCTACTGGTTGCTCGGGTGCTCAGCGATGCCAAACCACAAATGTCGACCCGTCTCTGATTCAGCAACCAACCAACTCATTTGCCCAGGATTAGCACTAGTTTCAACCACTTTCAACCCAAGTTTACCTTCCCTCACTGGATCCCCCCAGGCATCCCAGCCAGGAACCACCATTTTCCACCACCCTGCCTCAGTAAGCCAAGCTTCACAGCCTTTGAAGATGCTCAAGAACATGCCCACGGCACCACAGCCGGCTCCCAACTCCAAGACGCGACAGTTCAAGCAAGACTTTTCAACCTGAGCAAGGCAGAGGAGCAAGGTGATACTTATGGCTTTGCAACTGAGCATCTTAATATGTTTTGATAGTCTCACTTTCTCTTCATCTCATCCCTGACATCGGCTTGCAAGTTGTACATTTACTCAAGTGAGGTCTGTGAGGTCTTGGAATTGGATGCGCAGAAAGCGTCACATGTTGCGACATGTTGTCAGCCTCCAACCAGCACACCTGCAACATATTCCAAACCATCGCTCCAGGTCCAAGCGGCCTCCGCATCGAGGTGCTCAATCAGAGCGGTGGCCGCGGGCCAAAGGACTGTGCCAGAGCTGCAGGATCCTCCGAATTTTCCTCAGCCCAACTGAACCAAAAATCAGCAGGATGTCACCTGATATCACAAAAAATATCACCAAAAAATGGGGATATGTATCGCTATAATCATGATATATTGCTATAAAAAGATCTGAAAATCGCTAGGGAAATCCCAACATCCTCAGCTTTTTCGATGTGCAGATCTGCCTGTGGGATCTTCCTGCAGCGTCAGGACACGTCGGCCGCGGCCCGGCACGTGGAAGTGCCTCACCCAGTAGGGCGATCCAGCTGGCTTTCAGATCTTTCAGGTTCAATCTCCGGCTACATGTCCATATCAAAATTTTGAGATATAGCTGGTATCTAAGGGTTACTAAGTTCAGTTACCAATAGTTACTATACATCAATTAGAAATAATTCGAATGCAATGGTTCATGATGAGACAACTGTCTAATGGAATTATCCTCACAATCACTCACCATTCGCACCTCTTCTGGAGATGTTCCTCCCGCTGTGGCATTGTGAGGTGATTGCTCTCGTGCATGTGTTCCAAACCTCTAGCGGGCGGGCCCCACCTTTGGGGAAGCCGCACTGCCGTCTATGGATGTGAACTTCCCTTCAAAACATGCTGCTTCTGGTAGTGAAAACGACAGACTTTACGGAAATCTGGCCCTTCAGACAGCTTGCAAATCTCAAAGCTCAATGATCTCGAGCATCATCGACCATCACTAGGTCACGGTAGGTTGAAAGCTTGAAACGGCTACCCTGAGGAATCCAGCGCTTCTTGCACATGCTTGCCCAGAGCGCAGGAGGGACCCCTGGTGGTGCGCCTGCAGCGGATTTGGACGCATATGGTATCCAGTATGCAAATAGGGTAGAGTTGAACCATCAAACTTGAATTTCCCTGTATTTATTTCTTGGCAATGGGAGAGTATTCAATACACAAGCACTCCAATGGAAACCCAACCTCTTAAAGCACACCGTGACATGCTACAAATTCAGCCGGCCTTCCCAAGTTACTCCGGGCTTATGACATGAAAAGTCCCGATGCTTGTGGACCGGGCTTCCAGTGTCCTTGAGACATCTCTTTGATACATCTTATGACATTCTAAGTCTAAGTTCAAAGCAAGTCCATACCAATCCACACCCGAAATTATCCATGAAAACATGTAGAAACATGTAGAAACATGTAGAATTAAAAGATTCAAAACTGTTGATCATTTCACTACTTTCACTACACAAAGTTTTGCTGTCCAACTCGCGGCCTCCCATACCTTCAGTGCCCAAAGCAGCAAAGAGCTCTGGCAGTTCAGGCAGCTCAGGCAAGGCCAACACCGGTGCCTTTCAGCAGATCAGGTCCAGGATCGAAACCCTCGAAACCCTCGAAACCCTCGGAGCCCGTCCTCATCTTCAAAGGCTTCACAGGTGGCCATCATCAGGCACTACAGAAATGCATCAGCAAGAAATATCAAACGATGGAGCCCCGCAGTACGAATGCCAGGGGATGAGTAATCTTCCAGGGCCCTTCACACTTTGGCGCACAGTCGAACTTTTGTGTGATTTGTGGAATCTGAAGCAAGTCTGCAGGAAGTCAATGCTGTAGAGGATATAATATTATATATATATACATACATATAGAAGTCTAACCATGATCTTAGCTCAAGTTGCTGCACAAATATGAGCCCATGGCAAGTTGCCAAGGAACAATCAGGATAGCCAGCATGCAATGTGAGGAGAACATCTTGTCAGGATTTCTGAAGTAGATAGAGACTGTCTTTCCGCGAAAACAAAAAAACTTCGCCTGAAATAAAAGAAGAATCTTGACACCAAGCAACACCGTTCAGTTTGGATTTGTAGGTTCACTTGCATTCTTCATCGCGAAGACCTTCTAACATGGCAGGCAGAACAAGCACGGCCCAGCATGAGGCTCCTGCGATACACCAAAATCAATCCCGACGCCCGAAGGCTGCAGAGGATGATTGCTTCCCTCCATACTTATTCCATGTGGATGTGCCATGGAAACATTGGACATCTGACTCCATCTAACCATAGAACCCCAATCTTTCCAAACGCTGTTCACGGCTCTTGACTTCGAACCCAGCCACTTTAGCCCTCCAAAAACACGGACCCCATGCTGTCCCAGCACTTCGTGAGCGCTCCAACCTCAGTGGTTTCAAGGTGCTCAGGTGGTCCAATATGGTCCAGTCACAGTGGTCCCACCCAACTGAGGCCCCCCACATCTGCGGATGCGCAAAAGGCAACTTCCGGCGCATTCGTGTGGTGCCGGGCCTCGTGAGGGCGTGGCTGGACTATTGGTCAACTTTACAAGACCCATCTTGACGGTTCTATCACATTCTAATGATCTGGATAGTGAACAACAAATCCCAAACAAAACCTTGTTTTGGTAGTGCGGTCATTGTCATTTGAGATTGCTATAAACGCCCTGCGAAACATCCAAATCTACAGATGTGTGAAAGTCAAGGATTTGGGCGGATGAGCTTCAAGCCCCTTTGCTATCCTTTGCTTCCCATTATACATCGTCCGTATTCCCATCTACAGTATTTCTGCGAAGAGATTAAAGTCATTCTCAGTGCATCTGAAACAGCTCCAAGATGGGCACCCTAAGAGCTCAGGACCAAGACGTCCGAGGGAGGCTCGCACCTGCCGCAGCAAAGACTGTAGAGTCTGTAGAGGGCAATTCAATTTCGCAATTCCCATCGTGTCGTCGTGTGTTTCTTCGTCACCTCTCCTGTCCCTTGAATTTTCTGCGAATGCTTCTCGCAAACGTTGGGATGTCTCCAAAGAACCGAAACGATGTCTTTCAGACTTTGCTGAGGCGAATACATCCACTGGTCTCCGGTGGTGAATGTCGGCCTAACCAGCAGCAGAGGGTTGAGCGTTCAAGGATGTGTAGGGACCAGAGAAGCAAAGCCATTACGTATCTGGAAGATTCTAAAGGCACTTCCCTGTCAACATTAACAGTGGTTTCAGTGGTTTCGGTTTCTGAGATCTTCAAAACATAGCATGTCCAAAGATTCAGAGCAAAGATGCATCCTTGGAAATCCAAGATGTCCTGAAAAAGATCCACGAAAAAGGCGTGCTCTAACGAGCCAAGAAGGATGAAACTTATGGTGTCACCCGCTGGCCTCTACCTCCTCGTAGACTTGTCGCAGGGTATATGGTCCTGACATGTGCTCAGCGTGGAATCCCGTGATTTCCGCAGGAACATATTCAGTCATTTTCCTGCGGGCCAGTGGCCTCCTTGTGAGCCACGCCCAAAGGAAGTCATGGAACGTACCGTCGCCTGGAATGATGTAGTTCTGGAACTACATCTGAAAATATCTGAAAGTATCTGAAAATCAAGTTTACAGGATTTCACAGGTCTATTTTCTTGTTTTCATACGACGTGGGCTCCGGGTGACAAAACAGCAGATTGCATTGTCCAGGTCAAGAATGGTACCACCCAAAATTCATCATGTTTGGTGTTGGACATGGCTGGCTGGGCCTGTCTTGCAGGGTTTTGCTGGGAGGGTTCCTGGGCCAAAGGCCAAAGGTGAGGATTTCAGACCTCACCCAGAAAATGTTGGTTATTCTTATACAAATTTCACCTGAATCCACTATTTTTGGGGGAACACTACTTTCTGAATGTTGTGACCTATGGAGCAATTACAGTAGCCATTTTCCGGGTCCTTTGCATGGGAGGCTACCTCCACCGGTAGTGCTTTCTTCGGTGAATGGGAGACTTTTTTGGGAGCCTGGGCCAAACAAAAACACCGCTGCACGGGAAGCTGCCAAGGTCGCAGTATTTTTTTTGTGCTTGGCCCATCTTGGGCCCTCACAAATGGTGCGAATAACGGTGACACCTGGCGGAGAGTCGATGAAGTCCAAGTCACCATGGACCGAGCTGGTTGAGACTTTGCGACGTTTTTTTTTCAACGTTTTCTTCGCGACTCAAATGAGTCAAGCAAGACTGAACTGTCCTGCATGTTCCATCATGTTCCTGGATACAGACCACACACCACATCTTACAAGCTGGCGGTTTGCCAAGATGCTGTACAGTTTCAAACGGCACTGAAAATGGGTTCTTGCTTCAAAGATCCTGAATCCAATGAATTACGCATCATGCAATCTCTAGCCTTGGAGTTCCCCACCTCTTTGGCCATGGCTGATCAACCTCACAGCCATCCTTACTTCATGTCCCCCAGCTTCAAGCAGCAACCAATTTTGGGGAAGAGGCTAAGGAAACACACATTGAACATGCAGGGCACTGAGCTGTCCGGTGGTAAAGCAGATCCTGCAACACAGCAAAAGAACCTCAGCTGTCGAGGCTGCGGATTGTAGGGCCTAGCATTTTATTCTGCGAAAGTCTGACAGATCTTACAGGTCTGTCAGTACAACAGAGCGGGAAGGTTGACAATGCCACCTGTGCAGCAAACAGAAACTGATACAAACTGGGACAATGTGACAATGTTACAGCTTCTGACAAGGAGCTGTGACTGAGTCTTGCAGCACACAGTCACTTCCACGCAGCGCAAGGCACAGCAACCGCAGCACAAGCAGGGTGTGCCAGACTTGCAGCACACATCCGCCTCCAAACACAGCAAGGTCTCCTCGCGCTCAAGACCAAAAAGTCAAGCACCCACTGGTGGTTTCAAGGCATTCAAAAAATCCGCCCGCACCGAAGGTGCTGGGGCGTGATCTTCCGGATGGCACTCGTAAAAGGTTACAGGTTTACCTGGGGGGGGGGGGGGACCCTTTTTCGGCCCAAACCCCCCTTTTTTTGATGGGCCGTGGCCCCCCCC
>Ga0126342_10020379_pt1 | contig 11149 bp, 12 predicted proteins | sample Cyp1metagenome_FD_92528 | JGI IMG/M metagenome (GOLD analysis project Ga0126342, IMG submission 92528) | Coral microbial communities from Lord Howe Island, Old Settlement Bay, Australia - Cyphastrea 1 metagenome | ecosystem: Host-associated > Invertebrates > Cnidaria > Coral ...
ATACTCAAAATCGAGATACAGGATGTGGCTGTTGATGATGGTGATGATGATAATGATGAGGAGGAGGACGAGGAGGACGAGGAGGAGGAGGAGGAGGAGGAGGAGGAGGAGCAGGAGCAGGAGCAGGAGGAGGAGGAGGAGGAGGAGGAGGAGGAGGATCACGACGTCGATGACGACAACCATCATCGCCAGAATCTCCGAAAAGTCTGTTTTTTTTGAGGCAACAAGGACATCCTGCGGGTTTCAAGCAGGGCTAGCAGCACACGAGAAGAGACTCAGGCAAGTCACCGGCAGAAGCGAGTTCAGTTCGTTCATCCAAGCCATTCGTCAGGGGGAAAACCAGTGGTTGGTTACGTTGCTGTAGATGATCCTCACCCTGAGAGATGTTTGAATAGGATATTTCACCCAACATGCCCTGGTGTGTTGTGGCCCAATCTTGTGTGATCTTAAATCTTTGGGGAACGCTTAGAAATAGAAATTCATGGCTTAAATATCAGCAAACATCCTATTTGAGGACCCAGAAACTCGCTTAGAATAAATAGAAACTCATGACTTAAATCCATTGAACTCCTATTTGGGGAACACCGTGGAACACCCAGAAACTGGAGCCTTTTTTATATCAGCAACCCATTTTTCCTCCAGGCGCCAGCCGCAGCAGCGGTGATCCCTCCGGTCACCGCGGCCGAGCCGGCGGCCGAGCCGGAGCCCACGGCGGAAGCCGCGGAGGCCGCGGAGGCGGAAGTCGAGGTGGTGGATCTGGAGGATGGAGAAAGATCTCCGGGCTCACCCGCGGAGGTGCTGGGATTCTGTGGATGGGATTTTGTGGTTTTTTTGGAAGGACCATCCCCGACTTGGGACCCATTTTTCAGAAACAAAATGCGAGGGAGTTGTCAACCTTGATTGATTTGGTGAGTTTTAGCATCGTAACTATTCATTTTTGGGCGGCATATGGTCTTAATCACTGTCTTTCTACTGGAGGAGATGGGATCAAATCTCAACACTTTCAAACCCACATGTTTGACATGATTCCATACAACAATCATGAATGTTGAACAAGATTAGTTTTTGCACTGCCCACCCAGATTCGAACAGGTTAATAGTTAAACATCACATACATACTACACATAATTGACTACATTCAAATTGCATATGTAATTATAATTATAATAAATATATATATATAATTATATATATATACATTTACATAGTTGGCGGATACAGGATCGCCATGGTTCCTATCCACTTCGGCGCCCGCGAAGGTGCCGGGGCTGGCTCCCTTCACACCTTCGCCCGGGCCGTGGGGCTGGGATGATGGAGATACCATGGGTACCCTTTGGTTATGGCCAACATAGCCATGGAAAATAACCCATTTATAGATGGTTTACGGTTTACCTATTAAACATGGTGATTTTCCATGGCTATGTTAAACAACTATGTTAAATAACCAGAGGGTATATATATATATATATATTATACTAATCCAATATTATTGTGATTTAAAAAACATCTATACATGTTATATTACATGTACTATATAATTATTTCAATATAATCCTGCGTATATATGTATATATGTATAATATGTGCACACACACACACTTTTTAAACCCTATTGTGATACAATGGCTTTCTGAGCCATATACCATAATTCCAGCTATAAAAAAGAGGAATTGATGCCCAATTTCTACCAATTTGACGGGGAAAAAATGATATATCAGTGGATGGAGGTCTCCCGCATCGGACAAACCCGAATGGGCTAGCTCCGCCACTTTGCATTGCATTTAAAATCTCCAGAATACAAGAACATCGCAGTAAACATGTGTAAACAGATGTAAACATATGTAAACATAGCTACAAACTGTCGGTTTTTAAGTGGCATGCCTGGGCTATCCAGTTGGTTGGTGGCTCGGTCGTGGCTCGAGTTGTCGCCTGAGGCCAAATGGAGAATCCGACGAGCCGTAGTTGGGGCAACAGCTAGTCCCACAGCCTCGGCAGCAACAAACAGAACGTGTGGCGGTCCAAAAAAAAGGGGCATGCCCTGACATGTCGATGTGGGAAACATGATGAGACTCTATGTTTTCAGAGAAACCTGAGTCTCTGTCTCATGTATGTATATATGTTTTTTTTGCTGGTGCACATGGATGTGTAATGATATGTGTATATATATATATATATACATAACTTGTATATATACTGTATATATATATATATATATCACTATAATGATAGGGCCTCCAATGCCCATGCGCCTGGTTCTTGGGCTCGCAGCACTAGCATTTCCTGGCCGTTAGCGGCAAGGGTGCTTTGTGGACGCAAACATGGCCGCTTGCCTAGCAGGATGTATTGGGCATATGGCACTATGCCACCAGCAACTGAGCAATCCCTTCCACAATTCGTGTCACTGGTTGATGATTCCGGCTCCACTGTCAGGGTTAAGAGAAACCTCTATGTTTGGGATGCGACTGTTTCTTGAGGCCCAAGTGTCACCGGCAGATCTCAAGTCGTTGCCCAACTTGCCTGGATATACTTTTCCAGAGTCGCTCAGCAGATCTGTGTGACTGGAGGCTCCACCTTCAATTAGGGTGATCCTCTATGCATCTGTGTGACTTATCAGTGCCTTTATCAAATTGCCCCTTCCCAGAGCGGACACCAAAAACAGTCGATGATTTTTGTTCATCTTCCCAGGTACAAAGATAACTATCCAAGACAAAACTCTTGGAACCTGGTCAACGGCGTGAGAATCGAGCAGAAAGATGGGGTTTCCCATGACAAGCCCAAATTTGTGAAGGCAGGGCCGGGGGAGCTGAGGTGTGGCTCAAAGTTAAAGACTCCCCTATCGAACCAGTCTTTTTTATTCCTTAGTTTTTTTTTTTAAAGATGAGGCAACCATTCAGTTTTGAAGGTACCTAATTTTCATTCAGATCCATGTGCCAGGTGCTTGTGGCAAATTCCAAGATGTTTTGGCAGAAGAAATAATGCAACCTCAGGGTGGGAGACTCGACTTCAAGCCAGGTGAGCAAAGTGCAGGATGTTTGGCGATCTGGTTCCCTGCCAGACAGCCAAACGCGCGCAGTGTTCCAGAATGCGTCTTGGATCCGCAAATATTCAAATGGGTTTGTGTGAAAATCTAGGACAAGACAATTCCATCCAGTGGTGAAGTATCATTTCTACAATATTCTACAATTCTACCCTCTGGTAAACTAACGTAACTATGGAAAATCACCATGTTTCATGGGTAAATCAACTATAAATGGCCATTTTCAATAGCTATGTTAGTCATAACCAGAGGGTACCATTTGTGGGGACCCCCAAGTCCGTGGCATCTCAGGCTGGTGCTGACATCCAGTTTCAAGAGCTTCCTGCATGGGATGCCTTTGACCGACATGTCCTGCGCTTCACGGGCTATTTCAAGGCCGGGTACTGGGTCCGAATCCTGAAGGGATGGCTTTCTAATGGTTTCTACATGTTTCTACCAGATGGGGATTCTACAAGCAATGATCAATCATGGATGAAAAATCAAGAGTTTGTAAGTAGCCTCTGGTAATTTAACATAGCTATTGAAAATGGCCATTTATAGTGGATTTTCCCATTAAAACTGGTGGATCTTTCCATAGCTATGTTAAATTACCAGAGGGTAAGAGTTGCATTCCATGAATTCGTCCGTCACAGACAGTTCTCGGACGTGCCCCAGGATTACTAAGCGACAAAGACTCGCCATCCTGAAAGGTGAATGAGTATGAATGGTTTGTCACCACCAATGAACCAATCAGTTGATGAAATATCAATAGACAACCAATATCTATATAATATCAATTGATATCACTATTAGTATCTATTAGTATCTATTAGATTCGATTAGTGGTTTGTATAGTGATACAATTTATATATCCATTCATACTAAATTTTCACTTATTACATTCGCATTTTTATATAATCAATCAGTGGTTTGTCACGGTCAGGAGTCTGTGGTCGAGACAAACCTGGAGAATTTCCGTCACTCGGTCGAGACGTCGAGACAGACCTGGAGGGTCCAGTTTGCGAGTGGAATAGAACATAGATGTGGAAACTGGCCATTTATAGATGATTGATACTATACATACCTATTTAACATATTATAATGATGATTCCGCATAGCTATGTTAGATTGCTGGGTTGGGTATATTTGATGGTCATTTTTTGTCACACCTTAAATGTTTTTTTTTTTTTTTTTTCCCATGGTATCTTGACATCTTGACCCGCAATTTTCTCCGGCGCTTCGAAGAGTTGGAAGCGATGGGAACCGCATTGGGGGATGGCCATGGATGGCCGAGGTGTGCGGAAGGTGGTCATCTACTACTATTTGGAGGATCTGGATGTTGACTGTTGACTGATGTTGACTGATGTTGACTGATGTTGACTGATGTTGACTGATGTTGACTGATGTTGACTGATGTTGACTAGCTGCACCTTGAGTTTGGACAGCTTCAGAATCTCTGACATCAAGATCATCGAGTCACTGCCTCTTTGGGATTTTTAGGCACATTTGACTCCGTTGACTAGCTTTTGGAGCTAAAACAGCAAGGTTTAACAGGTTTGATCAAGTCAAACCATTCAAAACTGGTGGTGTGATCTCAAGTCCTTGAGCCTTTTCGCCAGGATGATACTTGCCAGATTCAAGAGCCCAAGCAGGACAACAGTGGTATGCCACAAGGTCGCCATTCCCAGTGCTAGCGTGGCTTGGGATGGGAAATCCTCTATTTATGTGTAATATATATAGATATGGTGGTTTCCCAAAATAAAGGTACCCCCCAAATCATCCATTTTAATAGGAATTTCCAGATTTTCCATTATGACCATCCATTTTGGGGTACCTTTATTTTGGGAAACCTCCATGAATATGTGTGCGGGATATCCCTAGCCACCTTTGATCCCCCGTAATCCATCCCTTGCCGAGAGATTTTGAGACGCCCCGCAGTTAGATGATGACGATTCGAAGGCTCATGAAGGCTCTAAACGCAAATTCTTGGGTAAGGGCATGACAAGGCCCAAAGATTCCGAAATTGTTGTTGCTTTTTATTTGTTGCTCATATCCTTTTTTTGTGATGAAATGAAAGTTTTCCCTGCTGTTGGGTGATTTTCTTATCCTGATTTGATGGAAGAAGACGCAAGAAACACCTGCTTCTCGATGGTTTTTTGGTTGCCACACATTCCGTGAGATACCCTCTGGTGAACTAACATAGCAATGGAACATCACCATTTTTCATCGGAAAATCCACTATAAATGGCCATTTTCCATTGCTATGTTAGTTCACCAGAGGGTAAACCTCCAAGTTGACCCACAGACTCATCTCTATGGAGGTCAGTTGATCCGTCGTCATCGCTTCCCGGCGGCTGATGGTGGCTACTTGAAGTCTGAGGAGAACAACTTGCGGCCAGCTGAATGGTGAGATAAGATAGTCTAGTGTGACTCAAATATACTAAAATCATCTAAAATCATCTAAAATCCCCATTGACTCAGTAGGCAAATCATGCCGGATGTGCCAGTCGGATTTGACTTGCACGCCTTGCAGTGAATGGAGCCTCCAGGACATCCGTGTGGGTTCGACCCTTCAGATCTATGGTCGTAGCATCTTTGTCACTGACTGTGACCCTTTCACCAGGCGGAAAAACTTACGGGACTGCACTACATCCAAAAATATCCAAAATTTAGGACTGCCAACTTTGCCAGATGTTTATTGCGGACCATCTCGAAGAAGTTTTTTTTTAAATTTATTTTTCAAACTTTTCAACTATTTTGGATCGGATCATCCCACGATTCAATTTTCCACATCAAAAGATAGGTTTTACCCAGAAATCTACTGTCACTTTAGGGAAACCTGTTTTTTGATGCCATTTTCGCCTTGGGTTTATCTTGGGCCTGTGGGATGTGGGTTCCCTATGGTGCGAAACACATGGTCCAATTTTGGAAGTAACACACCGTGGAATCCGTGGAACATGGCTTGGTAAGTCGATTGTTCTTGGAAAAATGGAGAAATCTTGAAATCCCCAGGATTTCCGAATGTCATAGAATTGGATTGGATGGTAAAATTCGCAGGACCACCCTATATTTGATGGTAAAAACATGTAAAACCCATGGTTTCCGGTGTAGATTTTCCCTTTCACCAATCCATTGAGAATGTTGATGAATCCCAATGATTTCCCCATGTGATCCAGTCTCCATGGATCTCCTTGGATCTTCTTGGTTCCCCATGTCCCCACGCGCCAGGGAGTATTGCGAACAGCTGGGTATGCCCCAGGGTCCTCCGGAACCGGAAGAACTGGATCCGTTCCAAGAAACACGTAATGCAATGAATCGTGGCACAGGTTTTTCATGCGGAAAACCATGGGAATTTGAATGGGACATGTCATGGAAGAATCATTACCTGAAAATGGGGGAAATGGATGAAATCTGATGGTGCATCGCCCCATTGTTTTTCACTAAATGGCAATGTTGGGGGTTACACGCCCCTACACGTTGAACTGGTGCCCAAAGGACACATCAGGTGTGTCACTTTATCTGGTTGGTGATGCCCAATGACCAGTACTTCCCCAGGGGGTGTGAAAGTATCAACTCTTCCTTGCCATGCAAAAAACGTTGCATTGTGTGCGGAAAATGTACGTTTTATAATTGTTACTTTCACAACATTGGGTCTGACCTGGTTTGACCTAAAAGTAAAGTGCGTCAAGAAAATGGACCATGAACCAGAACAACAGAATAACAACAGATAATTCTTGACTACTCAAGTAGTACTCAAGTCCACCTTGAGGCTTCGCCAAGTAAAGTTCCGGTGCGCTTGCCTTTGCCAAGGAAGAACCATGCTCCTGTGCAGCCTAGAACCTATGAGAAGATCTACCGCGAGGTGTGGGGGCTTTTTCGAAGGGGCTGAAGATCTTATCATAGTTGTGGGATATTGTGGGCTAGTAATGGCTATTATATATATATAATTATAATTATATATATATGTACGGATATTGTATACGGATATTGTACATACAATATCATACAATATGTAATATGTAATCAACTAATGTTAATTATGATTGCATTTACATATATACATATGGAGGTATCCTAAAATAGGGGCACCCCGAAATCATCCATTTTAGTAGGATTTTCCTTTATAAACCATCCATTTTGGGGTACTCGTACCCCCAATTTAGGAAACCCCCATACATACACACACACATATATGACATACACTCATACACGCATTTATGTTTGTAAACCATACTGCCACTAGATTGTACGTCACGTCTGGCATTGACATACCGATCATTTTGTCAGAACCGAAACGCCAGGTGATGCTCGGTGGCGGTCACATCAATGCTGATATGCAGCAGTTCTTGGAAAAGGACAAGAAGGCAGGGAACATGGGGTGAAACATATGCTGACCCCACAAATTGGACAGTGACATGTATATATATATGATGTATGTATAACACGTACATGTGTATATGTGTACATGTGTAAAATTCAATACATTATATGTACATGTGTAAAATTCAATACATTATATGTACATGTGTAAAATTCAATACATTATATATATATATGTAGATCTATAATTATATATATATATATGTATTTAGATAGTTTTATTTATATACATAGTTATACATGTAGACATGTAGTTATATGTATAGTTATATAAAGTTATATTTATATAGATATATTAATATAGGTATATATATATATAGTTATATATAGTTATATATATAGTTATATATATACACATAGTTATATATATATATACACATAGTTATATATATACACATAGTTATATATATATATAGTTATATATATAGAGTATATATATATACACATAGATATTACATGTACACGCATCAACAAAACAGATAAACATCACCGAATTCGTTGTTCCCTGATTGCCGACCCCCATTTCGAGCCAGAAGGGGGGCCCGTTGCTACTGAAGCTCTGCCAGGTGCTTCGTTTCTATGCAGTGCTGGATGATGTCTGGGCCTCACGCTGGACGCTAGCCCCAAAAAAGTAGAGGTAGGAAGGGCTTGAATTTACCAATGAATTTTGACAGGATTTCTTCTTTTCTATCTGGGCTTGCCCACTATTTTATGGCAGGATCTTCCTGAATTTTATCTTGTTGGGAGTGGTGTCATAGGCCAACTATTAACATGGCCGAGCTGTTGATGCCAAGTCGCCCTGTCTGCTGTTGATGCCTTGTCGCGGGGGTTTGAGGTCACCACTCCTCAATTTGAACGTCGGCCAGTTGCCCAGACGTCTCAATTTGAGTGACTGCTAGTAGTTGCCTAGGGATTTAGCAGTAGAAATCAGCAACTGGTACCCTCTGGTTATGTCAAAATAGCTATTGAAAATGGCCATTTATAGTGAGTTTTCCCATTAAAAATGGTGATTTTCAATAGCTACGTTAAATTACCAGAGGGTAGTTTTTTTTTTCTACTGGTTGATGGTTTTTTTCCGATTTTTCCACTTTTGCATCCTCAAATCGGATGATCAACGACCAGTGAACACACACTTTTTGTGAACTGGGAGGGCTAAGAAACTATAAGAAACTATAAGATACTATAAGATAGTCATCCACCAGCACAAGTCTTGGAATCCCCGAAGGGGAAGCCAAAATCTTGAGGCCCTTCACCATCATGTTCTTCCTGGCAGATGACACAATCGAAATTCGGGAGCAGTACCCACTGAATTGCGGCAGGCGCCATTGGGGGCTCCTGGAGTTGATGGAGATGGTTTTCACCTGCGATTTAGAGATGTTTCATGGCACTTGGGACAAAACTAAGTAATCTATATATATATATACACTATATATATATGTATACAGTATATTATCATGCGATGCTATACATTTTCAAAATCTAAAATCTCAGCTCAAGGCACCTCCCCATTTCCCAGCGAACCTTAAGGACACTCCTTGGGCCCGCCGGCCTTTCCTCAACCGGCCAGGGACAACTTCCCGATCTTCTTCCGCCGTGGAAAGATGCCCATGGGCGCCTATAAGGTCGAGGGACCACAGGCACAGGCGCGCAAGAAGAACGAGCGCCTTGGCCCGTGGCGGACCCGGCGGTGCTGGGGCAACATACAGACGCTGGGTGCTCAAAACGAATTATTGTAGATTATATATATATATATCAGTAGTTTTCGGATGTTGTAGGGATCATATCCCAACTTATTGGTTGGTTTGGAACCATAACCCCAAATCCCAGGATATCATATCCCACCAGCAAAAAGATGGGATGGGAAAACAAACAACAGCAACATTTTGATATCATGGCTTGTCTAAAGATACCTCCCTGGTATCGGGGCTATTGATGGGTACCCTCTGGTAATTTAACGTAGCTATGGAAAATCACCATTTTCAATGGGAAAATCCACTATAAATGGCCATTTCCAATAGCTATTTTGACATAACCAGAGGGTATTGTATATCCCATGTTTTCACAAAACCATATTACTAAAAGGGTGAACTTCACCAACCAAAGATGAGCATGGAAGCATGGAACCAGACGAGCCGGACAATTTCTTTTCGAAGTGAAAGAACTTGCAATTCGAGCTGCGAAAGCCAAAGAAAACCTGGCAACATTTTCCGCAAACAAAAAAACGAATTTGAACCAAGAAAAAAGATCTTGGGGGCGATCAGCATGGAGATATCATGAAAACCGCGCCCATCCTTTCCAGAATCAACACATCAGAAATGGTGTTGAAACGGTGCTTGTTGGCAGGCCCCAACCCCCACAGATGCACTGCTCGTTTTCCATGTGTGTTCAACACCTCCACTATAATAGTAAGCGTTGAGTATTCGATATTTTTAGGCTGGCCAAGCTAAGGAAAAAACAGAAATGGGGTTGAATCCAGTGATCCATCATCGTTATATTTTTCCTATTTAAATGGCAATTTTATGCCATGAGAATGGGTATTCCCCATTTTCAGACACACTCAAATATCAGATTCTTGGTCACAATCACGAAAGCCAGCCGCTAGGCTAGGCGAAGTTCCTTTTGCGAACAAAGTGAGTTACGGGGGGTCTGGGGGTAAATCACGGAATTAGGTGCAGTGAGAGGGGTGTAAATTGGAGCTTTTTGAGGGTTATGTAGCAGGTGGCAATTGGGTGACGGTGGGGTATCGATTCCCCCCTGGTCCATCCTCCGAGGTGTATTTGGCGAGACCGGAATGGAAGGGTAAAATTATGGAGAAGTCGAGTAAAACCATGAAAAAACCATGGAAAAATCGAGCAAAACCATTTGAAAATTGGGTAAACCATGGAAAAATGAAATAAAACTAAACCATGGAAAAATCGAGCAAAACCCTAGAAAAGTTGAGCAAGACCATGGAAAAATTGAATAAAACCACAAAAAAAAAGTCAATAAAACAATGGAAGAATCGAGTAAAAACGTGGAAACAATTGGTAAAACCATGGAAACATGGAGTGAAACGTTGGGAAAATCGCCGAAAATGGTCTGTCGTCGGAGGTGCATTTGGGAGGCGTTAGACACACTGGAATCGAAGGGAGTGCTTAAGCAGCTTCTGTCAGTAGTTGGGCTTGTTCTTGTCGACTTGTATTTGTTGGGCTCCGATGTGGGACCATTATGGTCGCAAGGATTAGAAGCAATTTCTGTCAGTTACGATGCTTTGGGAAAGATTGGAATAGAAGGGAGTCAGAGGGAAAGGCATTGCTTGGAAAGGTTGCGGAAGGATGTGGATGAGATTGTTCTCGTCGACTTGTACTTGTTGGGCTCCGATGTGGGACCATTATGGTCGCAAAGATCAGAAGGAACTTCTGTCAGTATAGGATGCTTTGGGAGAGACCGAATAGAAGGGAGTCAGAGGAAAAGGCATTGCTTGAGGAACTTCTGAGGAACTTCTGTCAGCATAGGATGTCGACGAGAATGTAGCCATCTACTTGTATTTGTTGGGCTCCGATGTGGGACCATTATGGTCGCAAGGATTAGAAGGAAATTCTGTCAGTATAGGTGGGCTCCGATGTGGGACCATTATGGTCGCAAGGGTTAGAAGGAACTTCTGTCAGTATAGGTGGGCTCCGATGTGATTGTGGTCGCAAGGATTAAAAGGAACTTCTGTCAGTATAGGATGTGGACGAGAATGTACTCGTCGACTGGGGTTCCGATGTCGGA
>Ga0126342_10020380_pt1 | contig 11148 bp, 4 predicted proteins | sample Cyp1metagenome_FD_92528 | JGI IMG/M metagenome (GOLD analysis project Ga0126342, IMG submission 92528) | Coral microbial communities from Lord Howe Island, Old Settlement Bay, Australia - Cyphastrea 1 metagenome | ecosystem: Host-associated > Invertebrates > Cnidaria > Coral ...
CAAGAATAAACCTATCATTTGGGGATGCTTTATACAGTGACATGTACCACCCATTTATGATGATTTTAGGTAGAATCTTTCGTTCAATCCATCAAACAACACATCATATTACTCAGCTAGTTTAACGGGTACTTTTCGGGTCAAAAACTGCGAAAGGCCTAAGGGTAGTCATGTTTGGCTCTCCGCGCACCATTTTTGGTAGTGGTTCTGAGTTCTGATTACCGTGAACAGTTTCGCAAAACGTAAAAATATCATTTTTTTTAAATCAATTTTACCAAAATCTGAGCGGGTAGTTCCGGGTACTTTTTCGGGGTATGGAAAATTTCCAAAACGAGGTTCTAAGTTTCAGTCCGTCAATATATATATATATATATTCATTTATATCTAGTTATATATATATATATAGTTATATATATATATAACTATTGATATTTTTACTTATTAATATTTACAGGAAAATACAACTGACATATAATGGTTTTACGCAACTATGTACATATTACAGTGTATATAAACTACATAGACTTGGCACAGGTCACTTTTGTCTTACAATCCTGTCCACTTTTGCTTTTCTGCCTGTGGGGAGGTGCCAAAGGTTAGATTCTCCGGGATGTGCAGCAAATCTTTGTTGCTCTTCTTCTCAAAGAACTTCTGCATCCGCTCCTGACGCTGATCCACTGGATGGTTTGATGGTTTCTATATATAGTTGATGGTCGTCCATGCCATGGTCATCCTTGTATAAATCCTTATTACTGGAATGTACTGGATCCCAAGAAGCCCCTTTGAAAAGGCCTTGTTCTTGAAAAGGTTACCTTTCACTCAGAAGTCCATCATCGGAAAAAATTTGGCCCCAAAACATCCAGCATCCCCTGAATCTATACGTGTTTTAATTGCAGGTGGTTTCACTGCCAAATTGCGCGGAATAAGGGGGAAATAAAAAAAAAAGGAAATAAGGAATGACATTAGGGAAATAAGGTTTTGGGGTATGTGCCTGGATTGGTACCAGCCCTCAGGGCAAAATCAAGAAATTTACGCTTGAAAATGACAATGTTGCATACGTAGAAAGTGTTTTTAATGCTAAAAAATGCTGCCGTTGAGCCAAACATGGTCAAAAAATGCATCATGTCACTTCAATTCTTCCATTTTTTGCTTTATCCAACTCGGGAGTCACATTTTTATGAGTAAAAATAGCCCTGTTGCATACGTAGAAAACTGTCTTTTTTGCTGCAAAATGGCAAAAAATGCATCATTTTGGTTGATTTGTTCATTTCTTCATGTATTGTGAGTATATTTTTCAAAATCAACTTGCCAAAGATGGAAATTTATCATGAAACAACTGCTATTTTGACTTCAAAAACTTGAAAATGCATTGAACAGTGCTTTTGAGTGACATAAGTGACCTTGGGACCTTGACTGACATACCATTCTCCTTGCAATTCTAAACTCTAAACTCACCGGTGACTTTGTTCGGAAAAAACCATTTCCAAAAAACATCTTAAGTTCCAAAATTTTGGGACGTAAGGAAATTTTGGTAGATATTTTTTTCAGCAGAGGGAAGTAAAACAATCTGGGCAGCCCGCCGCAGGCGGATAATTTTTTTTAGTATTTTTTTCAAAAAATTCAAGTTTCCCAAAAATTTTTTCGGAACAATTTCTTATTTCCCAAAACTCTAAGTTCCAAAATTTTGGAACTTAAGGAATTTTTGGCCACGATGTTGCCTAGCTAGGGGGGTCCGCACCCCCCGCGTAAGCCCTCGCAAAATTTTTGGCAGACCTTTTTCAACCCTAAACCCTAAAGTCACCTGTTGAATTCAAGCCGCCGCAGGCGGATTTTTTTTTGTTTAGTGGGTATTTATTCGGAAAAAAATATTTCCGAAAAAATCTTAAGTTCCAAAATTTTGGAACTGAAGGAATTTTTGTTTTTTACAAAAATTTCTTACTTCCCCCAAATTCTCTTAAATTCCAAAATTTTGGAACTTAAGAAAGTTTTGGCATATTTTTTTTCCGAACAATTTCTTCTTTCCCAAAAAATTCTTAAGTTGGAACTTAAGGATTTTTTTTCCGCGAAAAAATATTATTTCCCAAAATTCTCTTAAGTTCCAAAATTTTGGAACTTAAGAAAGTTTTGGCATTTTTTTCCGAACAACTTCTTCTTTCCCAAAAAAATCTTATTTTGGAACTTAAGGATTTTTTTTCAGCGAAAAAATCTTATTTCCCAAAATTCTCTTAATTTCCAAAATTTTGGAACTTAAGAAAATTTTGGCTTTTTTATTTCTCCGAACAATTTCTTCTTTCCCAAAAAATTCTAAGGATTTTTTTTTTCGAACAAAATCTTATTTCCCAAAATTTTGGAACTTAAGATTTTTTTCCGATCAATTTTTTTTTTCCCAAAAAATTCTTAAGTTCCAAAATTTTGGAGCTTAAGGAATTGTTTTTTTGGGAAATATATTTTTTTTTAAAGAGAAAAAACCTTAATTCCCCAGAAAAAACCTTAATTCCCGAGAAAAACCTTAATTCCCCAGAAAAAACCTTAATTCCCCAGACAAAATCCTTAATTCCCTGAAATTTTCTTAAGTTCCAAAAAAAAAGAACTGATCCTTTTACGCCCTTTTTTCCAAAAGTCCCACGTAGGAAAACTAGCTGTTTTTTTGGGAAATAAGAAATTATTCCGAAAAAAAACAAAATTTTCTTTTTTGGAACTTAAGATTTTTTTGGGAAATAAGAAATTGTTCCGAAAAAAATCCAAGATTTGGAACTTAAGATTTTTTTGGGAAATAAGAAATTGTTCCAAAAAAAATCTTAAGTTCCAAAATTTTGGAACCTAAGATTTTTTTTGAGAAATAAGAAATTGTTCCGAAAAACAAATCCAAAATTTTCTTTGGAACTTAAGATTTTTTTGGGAAATAAGTTTTTGTCAAAAAAAAATACCAAAAAAAAAATATCCGCCTGCGGCGGGCAGCCCTGTTTGTTTTACTTCTCGCTGTTGATTTTTGTTTTATTTCTCAAATTTTTCTTAAGTTCCCAAATTTTGGAACTTAAGAAATTTTGGGGAAATAAGAAATTGTTTTGAAAACATACCAAAAAAAAATTCTCCGCCTGCGGCGGGCTGCCCGGATTATTTTACTTCCCGTTTTTTTTCCTCAAATTTTCCTTAAGTTCCAAAAATTGGGAACTTAAGATGTTTTTTGTAAATATATAATTTTTTTTCTATCAAACATACAATCAAGACTAGCATTCTTGCAGGCACGTTTAGGGTTTAGAGTTGAAAAAGGTCTGCCAAAAATTTTGCGAGGGCTTACGCGGGGGGGGCGGACCCCCCTAGCTAGGCAACTTCGTGGCCAAAAATTCCTTTTGGAACTTAAGATTTTTTTGGAAATAAGAAATTGTCCCCCCCCAAAAAAATAAATCTTAAATTCCAAAATTTTGCAACTTAAGATTTTTTTTGGAAATAAGAAACTGCTCCGAATAAAACATGCCAAAATTTCCTTAAGTTCCAAAATTTTGGGAAATAAGAAATTTTAGAAAAATACCAAAAAAATTTCTCCGCCTGCGGCAGGCTGCCCGGATTGTTTTACTTCCCTCTGCTGAAAAAAAAACACAAATTTTTCTTATCTTCCAAAATGTTCGAACTTCAGATTTTTTTTGAAATAGTTTTTTCCGAACAAATACGCCATAAAAAAAATCTCCGCCTGTGGCGGCTTGAAATCAAGACTAGCATTCTTGAAGGTGAGTTTAGGGTTTAGAGTTGAACTTATTTGCACTGATTCGATGTTTTTTTCCACAAGTTTATTTGAGCATCTTCCCTTAGGCTGGCAATTGGTTACGCTATGCTTTTTGCAGGCTGGGTTTCCTACGTAGGGTTGTTTGTTTTTGTTGATTTTTGGGTTTGTTTTGTCTTTTCCCTGTTTGTTTTGGTTGCCAAGGCCAATATTAGCACCCTTCTGAGCTGGCAAATGGTTGCAAAATGCTTTTTGGAGGCTAGTTTTCCTACGTAGAATTGTGTTTTTTTCATGATTTTGGAGCTATTTTTGCATATTTTCGTGACTTTTGAAGCTTTTTCGAGCAGAACGTTTGAGGTCTGAAATTTTCTAGTCTAGTCCTGGCTGCAGTCCTGTTCCCCCACATAAAAAAATTCTTCTTTCCTTTTTTAAAATTACTGGGTCCTTAACCCCCTTATTCCGCGCAATTTGGCAGGTTTCACCGTCCAGAATCAATATGCTTTGTGGTTCCTCCCACTGCAAATATCGTGTGTCTTCATTGCTGGGGAAGTCGTTGGGAAGCCACTGGCCCCTAAAATCGCCATCAACACGTCCTGCAGCCAGCCATACTGCTCAGTGGTTCGCACATCCTTATTGCCACATTGTGCAATGAGCTGCCTAAAAAAAACAACCTGCGGCTGTGGGGCTGTTGGGTCAAAGAAACACCCAGTAAAATGCCATATTATGCCATATTATGATATATTATGCCACATTGTGCCCATAAAACAATCCATTCTTGCTGGCTCACCTGGTTGTCACCATGGTAACCCATCTGCTTTCACACCTCCTCTCACCAAGGAGCATAGGGATTGATCTCGGAGGCATGCTTCCTGAACAGGCACTTTGTGCCAGGAACAATAACCGCCGGAACCCGCTAGAAACATGTTGGGTGAAGACGGTAAAGATTCATTTTTTTAACTCATTGTCCATGCTGCACTAGTTATGAGTATGTATGTATATATATATATCTATATATCTGAGCATGTAAATCTGTTATCCTTGTTGAATATGGCAGTGCAGCTGCGACACCCCATGCATATGCACCACAATGCATTTGAATGCTCTGATTGACAAGTACATCCAAGAAAAATAAATTGATTTCTAATATGTTTGAGTGGAAAATGATCCCAGCCAGAAGTAAGTTAGCCATCCGCGATTTGTATCCAAGCTGTTGTCTCAATTGCCAAACCCGAGACAACCTGGATCCGATCCATTGTGGATGGAGGCCCGGAGGCCCCATCAGCCGAGCAGCACCACGTCTTCCATAGCAGATCCTTGGCGAAGCCAAAGGTTACCCAGATCTGCAGCTAGTGTATCTCTGTGTTTGGTTAAACACTACATATTGTTGAACAGAAGTAATTTTGGGTCCGGAAGGTTGTAACCCACATGATCAAACTACAATATGAGCAAGCTGGAAATTGCCTGACCAACACACACACACATATATATATACAATATATATATATATATATTGGCACATATCCATCTACCTATCTATATATCTATCTATCTATCTATCGATCTATCTATCTATCTATCTGTCTATCTATCTATCTATCTATCCATCCATCTATCTATCTATCTATCAGTGGTGACCAGTGTAGAATCGTAGAACAATTAAGCACAGCTATGTTCAATTTCACAAAACCTGAAGTGGATACAGCAGAAGCACAGGGTACTGACGAAACCATACTATCTTTTGTTGTTTGGGTAGTGGCACCATCATAAAGATGTGTACCAGAGTGGTGCTAGATGGTTTTGAAATATTGGTAAACTAAATATATTTGGGCGAAAAAGGTGTACAACCAAAAATATTGGTTTCATATGGCTATGACGCTGCCACAACTATGTCCATTAGTTAAGATTTGTCAATATCTATTTGTCAGTACCCCCCTTCAATTTCATGGGTTCTCCTCACGTTCCACATTAACATGGCCATTTGAGTGTATAGCACATTCTTGGACAAATCAAAATCACTATTAGTTTTGACGTTAATGATATGAACACACTTAATCATCATTGAAAAATCACATTACTCAGTTTTCTACTCAGTACAGACCATAAAACATATTGTGGCATATTCCACGGTATCATAATTAAATCGCCACTATTGTTGGTCAAACCCGGCGATCTGTCAATATATCCCGGTGGGTGACCATCCCAAGCCACTAATGGATGACCCACCGATTTCCATCATTCATTATAAGCTTAACTCATGTCAAATCTCTACATGTTTGATGGTAGAACCTCTTCTGTTCCACCAAAAACTCTGAGGGTCAAATCCCGTCTCTGTGAAGGTTCGATTAAATTCACCCTTTTCCACCATTTGTTACGATGAAATTCCTCCACGTTCCAAAAATTGTAGGGTAAACCACCATTATTTAACGGCTCAACCCTACCATGTTCCACCAATTTTCATAACAGTTCGATGTTTCCCGGTCACCGGTTACCATTTCCCACGACCACCGAGCATCGTTTCTCAACAGCTTCCACCCAATGAGCCTCTTGCGCCAAGGCGTGCGCCTCTTGCGCCAAGCTTTGCGCCTCAGAAATCGCTGCTTCTGATGGGTCGGTAAGTCCCATCTTTCATGGGAAAATCGATGGTTTTCTGTAAATTCTGTAGATGTTCCCCTAAACCAATCCATTGAAACGTGTGGATTGGTATAATATATCATTATAATTAGAATCTATTATGATAATAAATCAAATAGATAGTATACTGAGTACACATTGGTATATTGTCTATTAGGTAAATGGGTAGAATTACCAATAATAGTGGTTAGTGGGCATATTCAATAACTTGCCATAATATAACTAAATCTTAATGGGTATATTATAGTTTAACAAATAATAATGGGATATGGTGAGATATAATGGGATTAAAAACAATGGGATTTATGGTGATTTTTCAGGGAACGTGAATTTATGGGGATACTATTTTATGAGTTACATGGGATATAATAATGGGATATAATGGGATATGCTGGAATATAATTGGACTACCTGGGTAACTTGTAATATTTCACTAACCTGCAATAATCTGAAATGAGGCTATTTGTAGGCTATTTGGGGATGATTTCCATTACTGATCATCATTCCAGTCAACAGTCATATAACCAAACTGGATCTGTAACAAACAATCATCTTATCTAAACAATGTATGAACATAAGCAATGATAAAACAAATCGCAAATAACAACAATAGGAAGAACAATTACTATTATATCCAAATGGTCAAGTAATAGTAATAACACGATAATAGCACACGATAGCACAAGTACATGAGTAGCGGGCAACATTATATGTTAAATTCATTTAAATTCAATGCAATGCACAAATTGGGGTCGTCCCCTATCGGTTGTGAGGATTTCAGTATGCCCGAAGGTATCACAAATGGGGTATCGGTATAGGGCCGTCCCCTATCGGTTATGAAGGTTTTGCAACTTTGGAAAGGCCAAGGCGAAGCGACCACTAAATTAGTATTACAACAATTTTGTCGGTTACTCATATAACATAACGGACTTTATGGTGAGTTAAAGGGAAATATGAAATATGGCAATTCAATGGGATTTTTGAGGGGTATCAGCCATTGGGTGAATGGAGATTTTTAAAAAAGGCGGTTGTTTCTAAGATTTTATAAGTTACATTGGATGAATCAACAATTTCTGGCGATTTACTTGGGATTTATGGTGTTACAAAGAGGCGATATCTAGATAAATCGGTTAAATGGAGACTTGGGGGGTGCAGTTGAGATGTGGCTCCTCCGATCGATTCACGGATTTTCCCAGGCAATTTCCCGGTACTTTCTGGTGATTTTTTGTTGGGGTTAGCTAAGCGTAATGACACCCAAATGATTTGTTGCTAAAAGGCACATTATAATGGGTTTAAGACAGGATGAGCTCATCAAATCCCATGGTATTGTCATACGTGTTGGTTGCCTTCGACAAATGGGGGATCTTCCATATGTTTAGCATTGTTTCGTCGCTTAGCACAGGGTAAATAGCCAGTGGTTTGCCCCAAAATTCGGCAGGGCCCGGCGGCCGCGCCGCACCTCTTTGAGTTTCGTCTCATCCACTAGGCCAAAGGCATAGGCTTCCTGCGGCTTCGTCAACACCTCGGCACAGTGTAAACCAATGACTGGCTGAGGGAAAGTAGCTATGATTCTTGGTGAAAGACCTGGAAACAATACGGGAAGATGTGGATAATAGGTTTAGTCAATGGATTTTCACCTTTAGTTGATGGATTAAGTCTTTCAAAACTAATTACTCACTTTGACTGACTTTGACTAATTATCAGTCATTCTGTCAACTGTGGTTTAGCCCAAACTATCCCAAACTGCTAAAAAACAAAGCACCTCTTTCACATTTTTGACTATCAACGATGCCTGGAGACCCCAGATTTGTTGCTCCAAACCATGATTTCGTCCAATTTTTCCGGAATAAACCAACCCATCTATGGTTGTTATGTTGCTATGCTCTTTGAATCGTTTAACTAAATATAACCCTTCCAATATGTCAACCATGGGTGAACCAACCCAACCCATCACCCACACCTGTATGGCTGGATCCGTCAAGCCGTCGCCCACCATAACAGCCTCCAACTGGAAAGGGCCTGGGTTCTGAAGCAAATAGTTGCCCAGCGAAGGAACGTAGTGGCCACCATAAGACCTGACACTTTTGTGATGGGAGGGCATTTTTTGCCATCCGCAGCCAAGTGTATCATTTTTCTTCCCCCCGAAAAAGCCAAAGCTCTGGGACATATCAACAAGTCCCACATCAAACACTATCCCAATGTGTGATTGCTAAATTCCCCATGTTTGAGGCTTCAAATCCCAATCCAATCATCAGAGGTGATCTCCCGTGATGGTAACTGTTACCGCTTAACTGTCAGTTTTGGACCAAAGCGTACAATTTCGAATTCCAGATCTAGATAGAGTTAGATGGGTGCATATATTATGTAAACCAACTTAATCGAAACCCCTACCCATTTACAGATGTTAATTACAGGACTTTCTAACCATGCTGGATGACCACACCATGCCCCCGTGGCGCACTCGCCGGCCAGCACCAAACGACGGCTGCCCGTGTGCCGCGCAGCGAAGATGTCCAGAAAGCGCGCCAGTGCACGAGCCACATCGGACTGGAACATGGGAGCGACATCAAAGTTGGGAATTTTGGAACAAACAATTGGCAATCAATCATGAAAGAAAGATAAGGATTTGAACAGAATCAAACTCTATCTTTAGAAAATGTGGATTCAACCCTCAGAAGTTGCTGATTTGACCACCAAAACAAGAGGGCTAAATCCCGAAAATCGTAGATTCAACCAGCAAAACAAGCGGAAAATTCGGCCCCAAGATGCCTCAACTAACAATATGCCGGAACAAAAGAAGCAACGACAACCAATGGGTATCCCCTTGGGTTGGCTTCACTGGATCCAAGATTTCAAGCTAGTTGCCGTGGCAAACTTGGAGCTGGAGGATGTTCCATTGTCAGGTTTGATTTTCCGGGGGTACCCAACCAAGGTTTCCAAATCAAACATGAACCAATTTTGGGATGATTCCCCAGGATGCAAACGATCATTCTTGTGAGGTCGGCCGGTGAGGTCACTAGAATTCATTATAACTATAATTCATCGTATTTGTCCAGCCATGTCCAGCCTATCCATTTAAAAAAATGTCGATGAAACAAAGCCTATCCTAAATGCCCCGCCTGACTCTTTGCAAAGCCCTGGTCCCTGGCCCACGACCATCCGGTGCCCACGGGGGAGTCAACGTACAGCACCTGACCAAACGGGCGGCTGAAAGCGTGCTCTGGTGGTGAAACAATGGGCCATGGTGCTTTATTGAAGGATCACCCCACGACCCAGAACTGGTTAGTAAGTGGCATTATAGCCGTTATAACCCAACATGGGGCTGTGAAAAGGGACTATCTCAACTTTCCGTTGCTTGACCATTCCCTGGTGCCAGAGCAATATCCACCAAAAGCGCCTAGTTTATTCTCTATTGCATGAACCGTCCTGCGGCCCAAATCAAGCAGCAACACCAAATTAGCAGAATTCGTTGAAATTGACCAAAACAAACTACTTCGGATTGGTTGGAAAACCAATCCCTATGATTTCACCTTCAGAGCAAAAGCTAAATGACTTATAAAAATAAATACATGACACATCATCAATAATTCGAGACATCAGTCCCTATGTTTCCCAGTACTGTCCCATGGTCCTTAGATATCCCTAGGGAATCAAGATCAACTCGTTCACCCCCTGACACGTGACAAGTAGGTAAATAAATATCCAGTGGTTGGGAAACTCTTCGTAGCTCCACAATGCTCCTCATTTGATAGGGATTATGATGGATCTGGCTGAATCATCATAATTCACCTGAATTTCAGCCATGTGGGGATAGTTACCCTCTGGTAATGACTAACAGTTTGCTATTGGAAATGGCCCATAGAAATAGTTGATTTACCTCAAGATGGTGATTTTCCAGTTCGCAAACTGTTGGTTTACCCTTTAGTTTGTGAGTTTTCCGATGAACAATGGCGATTTTCCATCGTTTTTGTGTATGTTTTTTGTATGTTACCAGAGGCCCCCAATCCAAACCATTCCAGTGATGATTCCATGGATCCCGGGCACCGGCGCGTAGGTCGCCCAGGTCTCATTGGCCGCGCGAGGCAGCAGCTGACCCTGGGAGTTCAAAGCCACGGGGCCGTGTTCGAAGAAGTTGCCTTGGCGAAAAGAACGGTGTCTGTTGGGTAAAAGAACGGTATATCCCCTATGTGATATGCCATGATATCAACATAGAATATCCTTACATCATCATAGAAGATCCATAGAATATCCATATATATCCCGTTGTAGTATTATGATTTGGGGATGATTTGGGGATTCAGAATACAACCAATTGGTCTGGGATGATCCTGTATCGATGACTAAATCAATGATGATATGGGGAATTCTTAAGTCATGGGGGATCCCCAGTCGTCACCTCAGGTTTCAATACTAAGTCTTATGGTTGCATGACTTGGATGATGACTGGGGTATAACCCCATTTTAGGAACCCCTCATATGGATCATATGTGCTGAGTTTTTGCGAAAGTGGGTTTGAAATCTGGGTTTGAATGGGGAAATTGATATGAGATACACAAGCGCTTTGAATATGTATTTGAGGTATATGTGTCTTTTTCAATGGCGGTATAAGCCATGTTGGTGATGAAAACTATTTTTGACCGGTATAGATGTTGAGGCAAACTATTTTCCGACAAGCCATGTCACTCCACACAGTACACTCCACGTGTTTCAAACGCTATTGCCCTCCATTTTTCCCCCTGTTTTCAACGATTTGCCTTCGTTTTTTTTCCTACCTTTTTCCTGTCATTCCTCCATTTTCC
>Ga0126342_10020381_pt1 | contig 11148 bp, 13 predicted proteins | sample Cyp1metagenome_FD_92528 | JGI IMG/M metagenome (GOLD analysis project Ga0126342, IMG submission 92528) | Coral microbial communities from Lord Howe Island, Old Settlement Bay, Australia - Cyphastrea 1 metagenome | ecosystem: Host-associated > Invertebrates > Cnidaria > Coral ...
ATGGCACAAAATGGGCCCAACAACCAACCAACCACCAACCACCAACAACCAACCAGCCACCAACAACCAACAACCACAACAACGACCACAACCACAACCACAACCACGACCACAACCACCGCAACAACAACAACAACAACAACAACAACAACACCGACAACAACACCAACACCAACACCAACAACAACAACAACAACAACAACAAGAAGAAGCAGGCCAACATAGTTGGGCCCCTGGCCGGCTGTCGCGCGTAAGCGCTTAAATATATATATACATATACCTATCATATTTGATTTTCTCCCAAGTTGTCTCTGCTCAGCTCCTCTGAGGCGCCTTGCGAGCCTGCATGGGCGAGCAGCTCTGAGTTCTGTTAGGCATGACATGATTTAACAAAAAACAAATGGTGCAACCGTAGGTTATCGTAGGTTGATATGTTGACAAGGCATGAAACTTAAGTTAGTGTGGCAATTAATCTGATAATGCAATTTAATGAAGTATAATCCAGAGCTAAGGCTACAGCTTGCAAAAGGGCTACCAAAGCGGCAACAAACGGCAAAAACAACAAGTCACACCTTTGAAAGTCCTCTTTCCTTCTTAGAATCTGACTTTATCTTTGATTGATTTCGATTGTCTGCACCATGGCTTCATTTCCAACCCAAATTTAAAGGCCTTTGGCTCTGGAGGTTCTTTGCACCTGGCGTCTGTCCCGTGGACTGATAGCCAAGACCGTCTGCAAGTATGTCCCAGATTTGTCACAGATTTGTCACAGTGTGTCTTTTGATTTCAACTTGTGGAGCGCAAAGCGAGCAGAATACGTGTGCATTGTACAGCCATGTCCCAACTCCAGAGTCTATGCTTGTTGCGTGAACAGATTCAAACAGAAAAGGCTGATTCAATGATTCAAGGATTGCTTTGGGCAAGGGATGCCCTGGAATCACATTCCACCTTTTGTACCCTTTTGATGTTCTCTCAAACTTTCAAAAGCGAACAAAACTAGCAGGTCATCGACGCACATCCAAAGTTGTTTTTTTCGGCACACAGACTGTTGAGAGTGCAACAAGGACGACAAGCATGATAAGCTAAAGGCGAATGCGGACTCAGTGAATGTTGAACATCAAAAAACATCAAGCGAACAGCTTAAAAAATTGGAATTTGCCAAGCCGAGATGCAGGTCGTGCGCTTTGGCCGACAAAAGGATCGGAATGCAATACGCCACTTTCAGTGGATAGACCTGACGACAAAATACGACAAACTCAACAATTGAACGCTTCTGAAGCTGACCTCACCACTGAGCCTTCTTAGTTGGGCCGGATAGCCCTATTGATTCTATTGATACAGCTCTGCCGTCCAAAAAGTCCAAAACCATAGCTTTTACACCTCGCACTGTCTTTGCTGGACTCCATCTAGACTCTAGACCTACACATGAGAATTCTCATGCAGTCCAATGATGTCCAATATAAACTGAATCCACCATGTAAGCATCAGAAGGACTCTGACCACTCTGCAAAATTTGCGTTTCCTTCGAACTACATTAGCCTTTTGCACCACTACATTGAAAGCCCATCCATTCCAAAAAGGAACATTAGATACTGCGAAAAAATATATCTATCATCTATCTTTGTCATTCTTTGTCTCATTTTGTATCTCAGTTATTCTCAGTTTGCATGTGCTTGGTCTCTGCGTTTCCGATGGTTCCGATGGTTCCGTCAGTTCCGCTGGTTTCAAAGTTTCATCTTTGTCTCGAGTCCGTCGGTTCCAGTGCCTTGGACACGTAGTCGTCTCCCTTCTCGGGATCTTCTCGATCCCGCTTCATCATTTGCCGGTAGTTGTTCTCCAGCAATTCCTCCTTGTCCTGGTAAAGTCAGGGAGGACATGGAATATCAATGTTTTTTCAATATCACTGTTTTAAAAAAAAATCGTGGAATCGATGAACCCATCAGCATCCATCAGCCAATACCAAGTGTGTGTGAGTCTGAATCATGAGACTTGGGCGGTTGATGGTGATTGCCAGAAACATCAAAGAGACAAGTGCGTGTCGAAATAGCAAATGCCAATCGCTCATCAACTAATATCAATTATCAATTCATATCAATTCCATTCAATTCCAACAACCTGGTGGCAGATAACATCTCCTGCCACTCGTCCGGTGGTTTTGGAACGGTGTAGATGCCTGGACCATGGGTGACCAGCTATGAAGTGCTCCATGCTCCAACTATGTCAGGCTGAGTCGGCTGAGTCGGCTGAGTCAGGGTCACGAAAAGTGTGACCAGATGTGACCAGATGTGACAAGATGTGACAAGATGTGACAAGAAAGCAAACATATATGTAACATTCGAAAGCAAACATCACAAGCTCAAAAAGCAGTCGAACTCTTTTGAATCTGAAACATGTTGAAACATGTTGAAACATGTTGAAACATGTTGAAACAATCTGCAATTTACTGTTCGTCATTGTATCCTTTGGCTTCAGTACGATCAAGGTTGCACCTTGGGCACCACCGCTCTGAACCAACGAGGCCTGAGTTGTTAAAGGGTTCATGACAACTGGCAAATGGATGCAAACAGCAAACCTTCCATGGGATTCCATGGGAACACGCAGTTCAACATATTTCGATTTCCCTTCAAACATCTTCTAACACTGTCGGATCTTGCACCGTATCCAACTAGCACCGCAATGCACGGCATATGCTATGAAGTTGAAAACCGCTCACCGCCAGCCTGTTGCACATTGCTGTAATTTGCTGTAGCATTCTTCCGTGTGCGGCGACATTCGACATGCGGCCGAGAGGCCCAGATTTCTGCAGCCACTTCCGACTCCACGATGCGGCGGAAGGCCAATTCCTTGGTGAGTCAGAGAGTGTACCCACCATGCTGCGCCGAGCCGAGCAAAGACAAAGACGACAAAGACGGCAAAGACGACAAAGACGACAAAGAGATCAGTGATGATCAGAGATGATCAGTGGAATGTCTGAAGTTTGCACAAAGACCAAGGCCAAAGGAGGACAATACATGTAGAGGACAGGACAATGTTCTTTCATGTTCTTTCATTTGTGACTCGTCAGAGATATCCATCTGCACTTCGCTGAACCACATCATGATGAACTCACAAGGTCAAAACACCTCATTTCAATCTGGAAGCAGCAATTCCGTGTCAATTCTTGACTCCTCAATCGTGCAGTAATGTTCCGCATCATAGTTTTCCGTACGTTCACCGTGGAATGCAATCTTGAGCGGTTGTTTCGCCGTTGACATACCTGTAAACCATCCTCGCATTGTTTTTATTCTTCTTCTCTGTTTTGTGACTGATTTCAAATGATACTACTTGCTCAGTGACACTCAGAGTCTGTGAAGATATTGTTCTTCCACTGTGTTCTGTTGTAGTGGTTCCAACTTAAATATACTTAAATAACCTTAAATCATCTCATTCCGATTTGGATCACTCCTTTGACCCATTTGCGCTCATCGCAAAACGATCCGCTAGGACTGATGGATTCCCCAGCTCATTTAATTCTCTCAAAATGGCAAGCATGGGCAAGCGTTATCAAGAGTTCAAACACAGATTGAACCTGAAAAACATTATCTTGACGGAAAGCCTATGAAAGCGATTTGTCGACACGGTTCATCCGTGTAGTGGAAGACCACACGTCGGGGTCGGGAGGCGCCCCCGCCACGACCCAAGGATAAGTCAATGGCATCAGCCCAAACCTGCGCAGCATTGCGCAGCTAAGCAAATCTACGCATCTAAGCTGCACTTCCACTATCTTGCACTGCTTGGGTAAGGTGCCAGGTGATCAAGTGATTCAAACTCAGACCATGTGCGTTAATTTGCATGAAGTCTGGCTGAAGTTGCATCTGCTGCCTTTATCTTGGTCCGCTTGTGATGCCAACACCACTCCTCCGGCAGAAACTCCTCAGATGAAATGAACCCGTCCATGGCCACTCTTTGGTACTGGACGCCTTAAAAATCCAAAGATCCGGTTCAATTTCTGCCCTCTGATACATCATAGAAGTCTGGACTCGTCCCTCCCGGATCTTGAACAACCAACTCAACCCACCCTCCCCCGGGAGATGATCTCCCTCGGAATCAGAAATATCAGAACTTGCCAGAGTCTGTCAGAGTCTGTCAGAGTCTGTGAGTCTGTTGTTCATTGCAGCTGATTGCAGCTGATTGCAGCTGATTGCAGCTGATTGCAGCTACATGTATGTCAAGACACTGAGATGTCTCTGCTCTGCCCAGCTGATCACAAACAACTTCTGCCAAGGGGCATAGTCGCCTCTTTCGAAGAAGTGGCCCTCGCAGTATTTGGCTTCCTCGGATTTGTCATGTGGAAAATGCGGTCTGCTATTAACAACAAGATTAACAAGATCAACAAGGCAGTTGCAGTTGTGGATCTGTTTGCCTTATATTTTACCTTTAGCATCCTTTAGCCACATCTTTGCATCGCACTAAAAGCCAAAGGCTCAAAGTAGGTGCAGAGATTGTTGTCCTCTTCTTGCATCCTGCACAAACTGAAGGCCAAATCAGGCCAAATCCACGGGAACCCTTGACGAACCTGTCTCACCTAAACGTGTTTCATTGGGTGTTTTGATGAGGAACCACCCAGGTAGGTCATAGTAGGCCAATGTCAGCTTGAAACAATTTGAAACATTGTCTGTGAGACACTTGCACGCACAGGGAATTGGTCAAGCATATTGGTGACTGAACGATTTCTCAGCAAGCAAGAATAGGAGTGTAAATGAGCAATCTATGAAGAGAACAATCCGTTGGACGGCAAGTGATCCCAATTTGAGATGCCATCTAATGACTCGGCAAACACGCCAACTGTGATGTCAAACCTCAATGATTTTGGCGGTCCTGGTATGCAATGATGGACCAACCACACATCTCGCAGGTGCTACACTTCGTGTAACATCTTTCCCTAGAGTGTTGCATAGTGTTGCATAGTGTTGCAGTGTCTTTCAAAAAGGCTAAGTATTGCAGAAAACAACTGCCGACTTTCAGGCGGTTTTCCAACGTCTTGGTCTATTGAAGGACTGATTTTTTCAAGCTTGATACCAAGCTTACTGGGTCTACTCTGCAGCTGTGGCTGTAGCACTTCAAAATCTTCAAACATTGTCTCTTCAAAGATAAATCGCCATCATATTTGGACTCAGCGTTTGAGATCCGAGGAAAATTGAGATCCCAGGAAATGGCATGCAGCTTGTCGAGACCACGCTGTGTTAAGAAGTCCGCAAGGCGAAAGTGTGCCAAAGGGTATACTATGGTATACTGTACGTCTTACGCATGTTGCATATGGATCCAAGTACGAGTATGATAGTGCTGCAAATCTGATCACGAATTATGACCAGAAACAGGGAGGCCCACAACGCGGCAAGTTTTCCACCGTGGTTGGCTGTAACTTTTCAGGGATAGAGATCCGGGTTGTCGCTGATCAGAATGCTGCCTGCTGCGTAATGCCGGGTATTTGTGGTTGGGGGTATGTTCAACGAACCTTCGGATGCAATTTGGAGAACCCACTGAAGTGAACAAAGTGAACACTCATAAACATATTCGTAAGTTGTATTGCAACGAGAATTTACCGTAATTGAACTGTTCCTTCACTGTCACTGCATGTCATTGAATGTTGTTGCGACCAGGAGCACTTCGGAACTACGCTGCTTGTCACAGAATTGTAAGAGTATGCCGCATGCCGCATGCCACCATATTGACACCTGTATGTAAGTGCATGATGCAAAACTTGCCCTGATTGATACATATTGGTACGCTATTTGTGATCTCTAACGTGCAAGAGACGATCAGAATTATTTCACTCGGCATCAGCTGTCAACACCTGCAAGGCAATCTTTTCGACTCCACATGGCGCCAGCAGCCTCAGTTGAAATGGATCCTGTGGAAAAAGCTCTTGAAACGGCATTCCAAAGCCCCTCCCCAAGAGCACCAATATCATCCAGTATCATTCTCACTCATTCTATCTCATTCTCATCCTCATAGTCTTCTCAGCCAAGACTTCATGAAACTTTCACCCTCTGACCAGCTCTGCGCACATTTCACTCGACCTCAGGGCTTCGGCAAACCAAGCAACGCCCCATCGCTTGCTCTGTCCAGCTGGAGGTTGCCAGGGACGGAGCGACCACCCTCAGCAACGAGGAAGTCACATAGAGCGATGACCAGCCACCGGGAGGGGCGGAGAAGTGTGTTTATTCCTCTTTCGTCAAAGGCAGGAGCAGAAAGGTTTTGGTGTGCAAACAATAGGACACCTAAATAACTCATCCCAAAGATCATTGTGCACAACCTTCCCCTCAAGGGAACAATCTCCATGTGCATACGGATTTGAAGGCTGAAAACATCTTGAACAGCAGAAACTCTGCGCGCACCAGAAATCCTGCTCATTGCGAGCTGGGGGGCTGCCATTTGCATCTTTTACCACCTGGCATTTCAAGGTCACTAGTGGGTACAAAATTGCGAGAGCCTCTGCTGCATTCCGTTCACAGAAGCGCCAAGACTAACTATCTCTCACGCGGCACAATCCATGTCCACTCTTGCAAGCTTGAAAACGAGAGCCAAATGCAGGCTGTGATTTTCTTGTCAAACCAAAGAGAGATCAAAACCGATCAACACGAGATCAACACATTCAAACCAGTTCAAACCAGTTCACCGGACCCGGAACCATCCCATGTCGCCCAGCCCCGTCGCACCTGGCCGACACAGGAGACATGGCTCCCCAGGAGCAGTGCTGACTCTCGAAAGTCCAGGATGACTCCATCAGAGCCCAAGTCCAAACACTTCCTGGGCAGACTTTCGGACCCTTTCGGACCCTTTCGGACCCTTTCGGACCTCTTCTGAATTCTTCATATTCTTCATATTCTTCTGAGCCTTTTCTGGAAGTCTATTTCCTTCCATTTGCACACGATCTCCCCACAATCTGCCATAATCTAGACATATGTGGTGAGAGTGGAATATGAATGCAATGAATGCAACTATTAGCCCAAGGATGTAAAAGGCAAGGCAAATAAAGGCGCTGCAATAATTTGATGACCAACTTTACTTAGAAACAGATACTCCATGACAGAACCATGACAAAATGCTCCAGAAATTGCCACTTTGACCAGAATTTGGAATGACTTGTCTTCCATACCATTCACAGTAAAGGGATTCCAAGGGTTTTTATGGCCTTTGAATATCTTTGAATCCGTTTGGAAATGGTGACCATTTGGAGTTGTACAAGTTGTATACCTTTTTTCCCTATGTGGAGACAAACCTGGAACAGCTCAAAAGACGTCAAGACTCTCAAGACATCTCTATCTTCGTCCCGTTAAGGGACGTCGATGCCATTCGATACCTATTGGTGAGCTCTTGGGCCTACTAGCAGCTACTAGCACGGATCGTGGGCCGACGTTGTGGAGCCCTTGATGACCCCGCTGGTGCAGCGAGCGGCTTGAAGTGAACGCTGGCATCGGTAGAGGACACCTTGCATGAGAATTGGTTTACGGTGGCCACACTGGACTCATTTGCAGAACCCGGTACGAAATCATTGAAGAAGGCACGGTCTCATGACCCTTGCACAAAATTTCAAGACCTACATGTAGACAGCGCTTTAAACACTAGTTTGAAAGCAATCCCTCTGCTTAAAAAGGGAGCTTCAGTTTGTTTCAAAACATCAAAGCGGTTGGCTGAAGTAACCGCATCCCTTCAGAATGTTCTGAAGTTGAATGTCTGAAACAATAGACAATGATCTTCGCTATGATCATCTATAATCTGCAATTTCAATCTCGAAGATATTCTTGGCCTTCTGCAAAGTATGCATCTTTGATATTCTTTGATCATCTTTGTCGGTTTCCAACCCCTCCAATCTTCCCAAAGGCGGCACCAGGTTGTTCAATACGAAGCTGCACCAGTTTTTGGGCGCTTCAGTGAAAGCGTGTTGCCACTCTTCCTGCCCTGTCCTGAAAGCTTTCAGCTTCAAATCCATTGCCGGCTCAGTGTGGAATAGCAAAACAGGAATCAAATGGAATCAATCCCTCATGGTTTGGGAGAGCTCCACATGGTTCCCCAAGTTCCCGAAAGGAATCTGACTGCATCTGCCTACCAACCTGAGGTTTCCATGTCGATCCAATTTGTGCTGTCCAGTGATGTGGCCAAGCATCTGCATATTGAAAAGCGACACGTCCCCTGAGCACTTAGCACATCAAGAAGGCAAACCGAATTGACAACGCTCGATGATCTCCACGCCATTCTATAAACAGCCCATGAATCGTGCTGAACTGCAACAGTGACTTGATAAACATCCTTTCAGTTCGGATTTTTTGTTTCCTTGTTTCTCCTGCAGGCATGGACTGCGACATGTTGCTTTTGAATCACTGTATCCTACAGCATCAACTGAATCGCCACAGTCTTAAGAAATTTCAAGGACGCTAAAGAAATCTAAAGAACCACTTCCTTGGCGAAAACGTTGGCTTTGCAAATTCTTCAGCCATGTCCACGGGGTCCAGATGTCTCTTATGAAACGATCATGTGCACTGTCGGTGTCAAACAGCATAAAACGGCACGCTCTTCACTCATGGCTCTGTGGCAAGGCACCAGTGACTCCAATGCGAACACCTGGCGCGTCCTGGCGGAGCCGCTTCAAACATATTCCGACATATTGCGACATGCTTTATGAATTCCTAATAACTAAATATATGACTGATACATACTAAATCATACTACAATTCAAATTAATATAGAGCATATATATATATGATTCATGAGATGATACGACGAATGACTTGAGATGACTTGCAAATGGGATTTGTGTGTCACAGATGTTCACTGTGTTTGTGGATTCTTTGTGGAATTGGGAGAGAGCGTTCATAGCAGTGTACTGATGGCGTATTGGGTTAGATATGGCTAGCTTGGACCACCTTGCAAAATTGGCACAGGGATCACAAGCTTTAAGATACTTTCAACGGATCCAAATCAGACATATCAGAGCCTGCCTGCAATTCCAGGCTAAACTTGGTCTGTTTGGTGCTGAAGGCCACTGGAGGCTGTCGAATCTCGTCGTGTCGCGGGTGAGAGACTGAGGCGCTGTAGAAGACCTTGTCTTCAAAGATGTTCAAAGTGCGATTAAAGAGCGAGTACTCGGCTTTTGCCCTCTGTGTCAAAGTTTTTCAAAGGTGGTGCAGTACTTTGTGAAGATCTTGCGGGTACGCGGTGTATTTCCCTTAACTTAACATCTCTCGCAAATAATGCAAATACCATCAAATACCTGTTCAATCATGTTCATATTGCGGATCATGAAAACATGCTACCGTTCATGGAGAGAGACCAACTGAAAGGTCGATTGAGATCATGAGGTGCTATCATGTGCTATCCAAGTGGTGTGAATTTGGCTTTTGTAACGTCTTGGAAGTATTTGCAGGTTTCCCGATGTTTCCCGGTTTCCCTGTTCATGTTTGTTAGGCAAATCTTGGGCCTTACTGCGAATGCTGTTGGCACTTTCCATTTCCATTTCGACGCGTCCATCTCCCCGGCACCATGGCACGGCCATGCCGCCATGCCGCCATGCCCATTCAAACATCAAACCGAGAGGCGCAGGTCTTATCAGAGAAGGGCCCTGTGAGCGCCGCTGCATCCAGTACCAGGTGACCTTCCAGTCCTGAGTCACAAGACGTCACAAGCGCACCGACATGAAATGATTTCAGCGAAACCAAAAGCCGGCGATTTGTATCTTTCGGATATATTCGGATATTCTGCCAGGTGCTTCAAGTACCTTCAAGTACCTACAATCAAGTGCTCCGAAGCTATTTTCAACGATTCCCACTAATCTAGGCACGACTTTAGCAACTCTCTGTAGCATGGTTCAGCTACACGACCTCTGTCATGCAACTCCGCAAGCCCCACTATTCCGTGAAAGTCGAAGCCAGACTGCGCTGCCAAGTCACTCACCAAACCCGACTGGGACCTCAATGTGGCCGCTCTTGTCAGTAGGCAGATGTTGGATCACACATGTTGCAAATGTGGCAGATCTTAGGCAGATCTTGGCCTACATCTGTCACATTTGTGGTCAGATCTCGTCAGCTTTGGTCAGCTTTGGTTGCCGGATGTTGCCGGGCTAAGATATGCTAAGTCCACTTGCTAAGCTCCCGTCCACTGCTGACCATCTCCAGTCTCTGTGGACCTTGCCCGCGAACTGCTTTGGGGAATTGCATGTGCGAGCCAATTGGATGATACGCTGTCAATGATGTCAATGTGGCTGTGAGTTTGCGACTCTGGGCCTCGCCTTGCGAGATCAGAAGCCAAAAGGACAGGGAGATCCTTCACCTGACGCGTGGCATTTGAGCCTTCAATCTGAGACATAAAGTTGCAGGTGTCCCACACACCTGGTACGACAAAATGCAAAGCGCAACATAATGCAACAAAGTGCAACATTGCACTGCAGTGCAACTAGTACATGCCACATAGACTAAAACAAGTAAAACATGTATAAGCTCAATACAACATAAATATATATACATTACATGAAACATACATGAAACATACATAAAACATCATAAAACTATCTTTTTACAACATTTGATAAGTGAATGTGTCGGCGTCATGCAGCGGCTGACGATCTGCCAGGCGAATCTGAGTCTTCCAATGTCACGCCTGCTGCGTGACTCGATCACGAGGAGGTCGGCGGTAGAAGGCTGTGCCCACCTGGGGTCGACACGAGGATCCAATATGATTCAATTGTTATATCTTGTTATTTTATATGATTTTCTTTTATAATTTTGACATGATTTTATATGAATTTACATGTTGTTGGCCCATGTTTGACTTTTCAAATGGGTCGGAAATTCCAAGGAAGCAAATGGCATGATTCATCCGAAACAGGCTGTCAGACAGGCATCATCCACTTCATCACCAATTTGTTCCATGTTCCAAAATCTCCACACAATTCTCTAATATTCATACATATTCATACATATATATATATTAATATATATTCTTCCATGTTCCAAAATCTCCACACAATTCTCTAATATTCATACATATTCATACATATATATCCGCCGACCCCGGCTGCGCAAGGGGGAGCGCGTTAGGGAATAAGACAGCAGCACCCAGCCAGTAGCCAGCAGTCAATATCCGCCGACCCCGGCAGACGCAAGGGGGAGCGTGCCA
>Ga0126342_10020382_pt1:0-10000 | contig 11147 bp, 14 predicted proteins | sample Cyp1metagenome_FD_92528 | JGI IMG/M metagenome (GOLD analysis project Ga0126342, IMG submission 92528) | Coral microbial communities from Lord Howe Island, Old Settlement Bay, Australia - Cyphastrea 1 metagenome | ecosystem: Host-associated > Invertebrates > Cnidaria > Coral ...
CACTGAAAAGAAGTGTCATATAAAAAACACTATTAACCACTATCAACCATCATTAACCACTATTAACCAGATAAAATCACCACTGAAAAGAAGTGTCATATAAAAAACACTATTAACCACTATTAACCATCATTAACCATCATTAACCAGATGAAATAACTATCTCCACCCGGCCATCACCGAGCCCGCACCGAGCCAGGGCTCGGACTCCAAGCGGCCGGTGGCCATCCTCCCGGAGAGCTGCCGGCCCAAGGAGGTCATGCACTTTGCGCCGCGGCGAAAGAACGACCGGAGATTTTCGCTGGTATTTTTCAGCATTTTTTGGGGGATTTCCTGGAAAAATGGTGAAAAAATGGTGAAAAAATGGTGAAAAAATGGATTTTCGTAGGGAAAACCTGTGAACAAAAATGGGGAAACATCATCACAGCAATGGTGGTGAAATGCTGGGGAATTTTTGCTCCAAAAATATGTTGAGACACGTAGAAAAAAAGAGCAAAAACTGGTGGTATTCAGGTAAAACATGGTTGAACACATGGTAAAACTCGAGTAGACTGCGTGGATTTCTATGGATTTCTTGGGTTTCGCTGGGACAAATGGGTGGATTTTTCCTATGGATTTCTTGTCTGGCAAAACATGGCGCTTTGAAAACATCCACATCCACGGTGAGTTTTTCACCAGAATTTATTGGAGGTTTTGCTGCAAGAATTCTACTAACAATTCAAAAAACATGGAGGCTACTAGCATAAATTCTGAGTTTGTGAGTTTTTGCAAACATGGAGATATATAGATCTGTTCATGATTTACCTGGCAAAAAATATGAGATTTTACTCATGACTTATCCAGAAATCGTGAGGATTTATCACCAAAGAATGGAGGCTCTGGGGATTGGTTTGGGTCAAAAAAGAACCAGGAGCCCAGTGAAAATGGGATGATTCCCCAACTGCTCAGGATGAAGATCATCCTACTGGAGGCTTCAATCTTTCCCCAAATCATGGACCTCAAAAATCTTGGAACTCGCCCCAAACCAAAAACTCGCCCGAAACCTGAAAACATCTGTTTTTTTTCTGCTCGTGTTTCAAACATATGCCATATTTGCATAGTGGTTAGATCCACTTATATGCCATATTACTTATACCCTTAAGTTAGTAAGTTATCTTTATTGGATCTTTTTCATGGTGCGCATTGTCATATTGTCGACAGGTCATCATAGGTGGTCATCCCCACTGGTCCAATCCTCGGGTTTTTCTCCGAAAAAACCACAGGTGTAATCCTCAATTTCTGGTGGTTTGTTACCCCGTTACCTGGTAAACGTGAACAAAAAACGATGGAAAGATCCACCAATTTGTAGCTGGGAACATTCACTATAACATACTATAACTAAATGGTGGATCTTTCCATAGTTTTGTGTTAAAGTTTACCATTTCGGGTAAATCCGCAGGTCTGAGATCCCAACCAAAAATCAACCATTTCCTCATAGCAAAATTGGTAAATTCCACATGTTTGATGGATGGACGTGGAGCTTGGCTGGCCGGTTGTTTCCGTTTGTGCCCCCAAAAATATCCCAAAAGCACTTCTAGCGGTCGATAAAACCCAAGCATTTTTGCAATAAACCGTTGTCTTTGTTTAAGAACCACCCACATATTTCAATCGACCTTTTCATACATTTTCCAGATGACATATAATATATACATCAATATGCATTGACATGCATATATATATATATATATATATATGTAATGTATGTTATGTTATGTTATGTTATGTTATGTATGTATGTATGTAATTATAGTTACATAATGTTATATATATATATATGTTATATTCGCATTATTTGCTCAATATCATGTTAAACATATTAAATCCTGTGAAACAATATGTCACATATATATATATATCCAGTATAAACATGTAAACATATAACTACATTATCTTTCATATCATATCATATCATATCATATCAGATCATATCATATCATATCAGATCATATCATATTTATATTCATATTTATATATATATATATTCATTATATATATATATATGTATATATCATATATATTCCATTAAAAAATGCCGTATGTTTAACAGCAAACGACCAGCGGCTCCGTCGAGGTCACCAGCGGCTCGGGCCCTGGTGGATTCCATTTAGTGCAGCTGCGACCGCAGAAAGGTGGGGTGGTCGGCGGGATTCTATGGGATTCTGTGGGATTGTATATATATAATGGGTTAGAATCCCATATATATATATATAATAGTCCCATAGAATAATCCCATATAGAATAATCCCATATCTAATAATCCCATTATTCATCCATAATATCCCATATATATATATATATTGATCATAACGGGTCAGAATTTTGCAATGAAAAAACATGAAACCATGAAATATTGCTTGTCAGAATTTTGCAATGAAAAAACATGAAACCATGACATGTTGCTTTGTGATTATGCTTGATCATGTTTTTTTGCTGGATTTTAGCATGACATATGGCAATTGAACTTGGTTATAGGTGTATAGCCGATTTTCAGACACACCCATATGACCACATGGGTTTTAACCACAAGACATGGGATCACATACCGTACGTGTTTCCTAAAATCGTGGTTTCAGTTTTTTTGGCTACAGTAACTGCGGTGAGAACTGGGTAAAGTACAAGTATCAGTCAATGATTCACAGTGAATGATCATTGGGATTAATGAGTCAAGAGGGTGCCCTACGTCATGGGGCCCAAGTTATCATTCATCAGGAAACAGTATTTGAATTTTGGGCCCCCCATTCTGGGAACACTTGGTTTGGTCCGTAAACGAGGTATACACACCTTAATCTATCTGCAAAATCAAGCAAAAAAACGTGTGCCATGAGGAATTATCATGAACCATAGGACTTGAGGGTGCCCTTAACCTTGGTTGGGATATCCACCACTAATTTGCAGCCATGCTGCAACGGCGTAAATCGAATGAGTCCAGAACTATCATTTTTGGCGTTCTAAAAGGGTAGCCCTGGGAACCTAAAGATGGCAGTTTCTATAAACCACCGGATCTTGGGGTCTCCGGTTTGACGGTACAGCCATTTTTCAGTGGAGAAACGGTCGGCCAGTTTGAGGGAAAGTTCCCTTTCCTGCAGTTTGGCGAGTTGTCGCTGGGTACCAAAGATAACCATGCGACGGGATCGCCTCAGTTTGATGTGGGATAGCCTGAGTTACAGGACGGCTGCAAGCAGGAGTTCATCATCAGACTTGGATGCCTACCCTCTGGTAAACTTACAGTTTGCGAACTGGAAAATCACAATTTAGAATTGGTAAATCAATCATACATGATCATTTTCAATAGCTACGTTAAATTATCAAAGGGTAAGTAGAAACCACTATGTACCAATGCTTAATTTCAAAGGTGTTTGCCTTGAACACTTGCCTGGAACCAGCACCAACTGGGCACAGTGAAAGTCTGCCTCAACTCGTGCCATGTTGCATTCCTTATATTTTCAAATTCCAGTCGTAAATTTTAGGCTGGTTGGTGGTTTGGAACATTTGGATTACTTTTCCATTCAGTTGGGAATAGTAACCCCAACTGACTTTCATATTTTTCAGAGGGGTTGGTGGCTCAACCACCAACCAGTAGGTATGTCGTGGCAAAATTGCCCCCAAGAGCCCAAACCTCAAAGGATCATCGTTATGTTTCCAATCAACACATATAGTATTATAGTAGCCTTAGGATACACGGTTAAACCGTTTTTTGTATCACATGGGTAGATATTCTTCCCATACATACTTTCCCATGATGATCCTAGTAAACTGTATATATATATATATATATTTGTCCCTATTAATACCTAGTATCCCTACTAATCTTAGGATTATCCCATGATTATCCCGATATATATCCCAAGGATTAATCCCAATAAACAACATAAACAAGGTCAAGACGTTGATAATGACCCTGACGGTTTGCTCATTGGTCAACTGAGCATTTGATCTGCAAAAGACGGCGCCACTTTTGTCTCCGACGTGCCAGCTGCCCCACAGCCTTCCAGAGACAACCTTTGTTGTTCTTTCTCCATTGAAAGGCATACACATAGTCCCAGAGTCTCTGGTTCCAACATTTCATTGCAATTCCAACAAGAAAGAACATATAACTATAGATAGAGTTCCCCACAAGAACGTCATGGCGGGCGTGTGAAACGTGCATACTTCTATGAACCGTGCATGACTTCTATGAACCGTGCAATACTTCCATGAAACGTGCAAAAATCAACGTCCACCTCTAAAAAACGTTCAAATTACCCTCTGGTAATTTAACATAGCTATTGAAAATGGCCATTTATAGTGAGTTTTCCCATTAAAAGTGGTGATTTTCCACCATAGTTATGTTAGTTTACCAGAGGGTCACCGGGTCGTAACCAACGGTCTCCAGCATCAACGTCTCCATAGACCGGCCATGACACCCAGCCCCCTTGGGAGGCTCGGGCATCGGCGGCGATCTGATGTGGAAGGATGGGGTTTGGAGCCATGACCAGGTCCATCTCACTGGCATCATGTGCGCTGGGAAAGACGTTTGAAATGGAAAACGATGGATGATGATGATGGGATAATAGTGGTTAAGAATGGTTAATAATGGTTAATAATGGTTAATAATGGTTAATAATGGTTAATAATGGTTAATAATGGTTAATAATGGTTAATAATGGTTAAGAATGGTTAAGAATGGTTAAGAATGGTTAAGAATGGTTAAGAATGGTTAATAATGGTTAATAATGGTTAATAATGGTTAATAATGGTTAATAATGGTTAATAATGGTTAATAATGGTTAATAATGGTTAATAATGGTTAATAATGGTTAATAGTCGTTAATAATGGTTAAGAATGGTTAAGAATGGTTAAGAATGGTTAAGAATGGTTAAGAATGGTTAAGAATGGTTAAGAATGGTTAAGAATGGTTAAGAATGGTTAATGAGATATCTGGTTGGTGGTGACTGGAACCATGGAATTTTATGACTTTCCCATCATATTGGGAATGGAAAATCATCCCAACTGACTTTCAGTCCATCATTTTTCAGAGGGGTAGGTGGCTCAACCACCAACCAGCCAATTTTTTAACCAACCATTAACCATCATTAACCACTCTTAACCATTAACCAACCAGCTATTCACTCTTCAGATGGAAGACCACCGCGTTTCTCAGATGAAAAATGATGGTTTAATGATGGAGCATGGTGGTTTGAATCAGGGGAACCTCCGAGACATCTTGGCGTTGTTCTGACCTGACTTCTAGCCGACGAAGTGCAGGTCCAGTTATGAATGGATATATAGTACCATATTAACACATTACACCCCAGAGAATGTCCATTTTTTTGGGATGTCCCAGCGAAAAAAAGAGTCATAAATCACTTGCAATGCCTGGGATGCACATTCGAGGTTCGACGTGGGACCCTGCAGTGATAGGCCCCAATCCCAGTTGAAGGATGTTTTTTTGAATGGGCTTAGTACCTATTCACACCCCTGGCTTTACATTCAAAAAACAAGTTGTAGAACAGGAGAATGATAGAACAGGATAGCTTTCCAAGTTTATACAATTGGTCGGAACAGGATCAAGAAGAGCCCAGGTTTTTGTATCAAAGAATTGGATGATGGGAAAATTTACAGGAAAACCCTATATTTGATGGTAAAAACCATGGTTTCCGGTTTCGATTTTCCCTTAAACCAACCCAATGATTGTAGTGGCAGCAGGCTCCGATGCATCGGAAAGGTACGAAGTCAACGCGGACGCCTTGGAGTTCTCCTTCCTGGATGCCTCCTGGACGCCTGCGGCTTGGTTGCAGGTGGACGGCCTGATGGGTTGATGGCTTTTATGGAAAAAAAAAACGCCACCAAACATACCGGTATCCGATGTATCTGGAAAAAATGTAGAAAGAATGGCAAAAAGATGTGGTTGTCGTTTCTTCAAACTTCCATCTGCGGTTTGATACACGGATCGTTTAAAAAGACACCTGTTGCGTAGTTGTTGCACGCATTACATTTCTCGTATAGTGGCGTGATCGACTTAGGTAGTGCCCCAGTATATCCTCAGAAGTTGGACCCCTGACTCTGCAAAAGTAGGAAATTCTCAGCAAGAAAAACCTGGACCAAGTTCCGAAAGACCTGAATCCAAACTTGTCATCTTTTGAAGCCGTTTTTGATGGCTTTCTACCCATCTGCAGATGGAATCCACACGGTTTTTTTTGGCCCTGAGACTTCATAACCCAGCGATTTCGGTCGTATTTCTGGCAGAGTTAGATCTCCGTCGGCCCATTTTTGGGCGAGTTCCGGTCACGAATTCCCCAACGCTTTCAGGAAATCTTGAGGATCTTCGTGGCAGAGTTTCAGAGGTTTTTGATCTCCAAGCCCCTGGCCTGCCAGCAATCGCCATAGGCTGCCCACCGGGTGAGCCAATCATGGCAATCGATACCATAGAAATGGGCTCTGCTGGGGAAATCATCTGCAACTGGGCGGGTTTTGCCAGTCATATGATTAATTATGACGGGTTACCGGAGGGTTAAGTTGATGGATTGAAACCTACTGTATTTTGATATATATATATATATTATTTATATAATGTCAACCCCAATTAAATGGTATCCCCCCAATTAAACAGCCTAGGGGTTTATTAATCCAGGGTTGACATTATATATATATTGATTGGGGGACAGATTTGTGACTGGTTAGCTGTCTTGGGGTGAACTAAAATTTATCCAAAGATTTGATACTGCGAATTTCTCTAAGGATTTTCATGCGATATATGAGCTAATGAACTGGTAATGGGGAACTCTATTAGTACTATATTGAATGGGATCTAATTAAATGGGGAACTTTTTTTTAGTACTACCTATTAGCACTAGGACTGCATGCTTGGACTGGCCCGAAACATCGGGAGTTTTGTAAGGAACAACGGAAGAACGCAAAGGTCATGTGTTCCGAAAGGTCCAAAGAACTTAAGTGGAAACCAGAAAGTGAATTATTAGTTCAACGTGTGACCCAAAAAGGGGTATTCCATGCGTTAGGATGATTTTCAGATGCAGTTGGATGGCCATCCCAATCAGTAAGTGATAGTGACGCACATCTCATTGTAGGGTAAACGTCCCATGCACAAATGCGTGAGCAAAATATGCTTATTTCAGGTTATGATGATGATGATGATGATGATGATGCTGCCGATGATGATGATGATGATGAGGATGAGGATCAGGGAGAGGAGGAGAACGATGTGGATGTTGATGATTACATATGATTACTTTATTGCTGCTTTCAACATGTTCGAAAATAACGCGTTATTTTCATGATGATTAGATCATAGAATAGTTACTGTAGATGAATTTCAGGTACTAATCATATCATTCACCATGCGTTATTAAACCAATGGTTAGTCGTCATGATAACATAGGATCATCATAGTCATCATTCATCATTGGAATCATGATGATCCAATAATGGTGAAATTATTTTTTTAAAATGATTGTTACCGTTGTCCAATGGTTATAAATAATGACTATTAACCATTCATTAGTAATAGTTATAATTACAAACATTAATTAGTATTATGGCACCATTATTAACATTAATTCGTATTATGGAACCATTATTAACTATTATGGCCATACATCAATAACAATGGTACTAATTTTCGTTATAATCAAGGAACCGCTATCAATCATCATTGGGTAAGAAGCATGGTACATGAACAATTATGTATTATTATTATTACTTTTAGTACTATTATTGCTATTATTGTTCTTCTTCTTCTTATTATTACTATCATTATTAAACACTTATGACTAATATTATTAAAAATATTCTTAAAATCATCATCATCATCATCATCATCATCATCATCATTTTTTTGAATTCTGGCATGTTAACCATCCAAACAACTGCGAAAAACCTGGGAGAACTCCCCAACTCCGAGGTTCGGCAGCATCGACGAGGCCTGGGACGAGGCCTTCGATCTGGACGGCCTCGGAGCGGTGAACTTCACCCAGTGCCCCGTCGTCGTGGTTTCCACGTGGAAACCACCGGTGAAACCACGGGGAAACACCGAGGGAATTCCCATGGGGTTCCCATGGCTGGATGAGAAGTTGAGGTGATGCTGGCGAAAGATTGATTTTTCTTTGAGCTTTTCATGGGTTTTATCGTGGTAAGCTGGCTTTGAGTAGATTTATCGAACAGATAGGGCTTTAAATAAATATATACAGTATATATATATATATGCTTTGAACCTTTGTAATTGGATCATTCGATTTTGATATCGAATGGGCTTGAACATGCTGTTAACCTTTATAAATCGAGATATGTTAACCTTTATAAGTCCACCTTTTTAAATGGGCAATCCAGCAGAAAAAGGTCTGGACTTTGGTCAAATCCCGCTGAAGCAGTGATTTAACCAGCAAAGTCTTCACCAGGAGCAAACTGTTTGGGTTGACACGCTGCTCCGCAAAAATGTGCTGGAGAAAATCAATAACCAATGTGTGAAACAACTGGTTGTTTCATGTATTGAGTTTCCATCCATGGGATGATGCGCAACAGACATGTTTTTGGAATATTCGGCATTATCATCATCAATTGGTCAAGAAACATGGAGTGGTTTGGATAGTTTGGATAATTTTCTTCAGTTTAAACGTAGGCACATTAATCAGGTGTAAAAACACGATGGATTTTCACCATGTTGGATTACCGCAGAAGGACTAGCCAAATTTCCATGGGCTTATTTGAATGATAAATTTACCCTCTGGTAAACTAACATAACTATGGAAAATCACAATTTTTAATGGGAAAATCCACTATAAATGGCCATTTTCAATAGCTATGTTAGTTTACCAGAGGGTACCATTGGAAATTGCCCTTTGTGTTCAGTAGCCCTCTATATCTACCATGATCAATGAGTATCTATCTAGATGGTATATTTTTTTTTCATATTTTATACCATTTCTATGGTTAGCTCTGTTGCTCCCTTGTCCCGGTACTCCCTGGCAATCTAAAGTTACAATGCCTGCAAAACCGTGCTTTCATTTTTGCTTATACCCATGTTTTTCCATCAATTTTACTTTATTTTCCCTGCATTTCTTTCATGTTCATTATTGCAATATGTCAATATGAATCTTTGATGGGAGCAATCCACTCCTCTAAATATGAAATTCCCCCTCCACCCCCCTGGTTTAGCATTGGATCCCTCCCTTTTTATCTCCTCCACACCTAAATTGTGGGTATTTAGCAGCCGAGGAAAAGAATCATCATAGTCCTATCCAAGAATAATCCCAAACACAGGATATCCTTTAGGTCTTCCATGGTCTTCTTGTAAAACCAATTTCGGGAATAGTAGAAAATCCAAGTTTTATTTCATATAATCCACATGTGTAGGTGATGTCCCCATATTAAAAAGCCGTATTTACAGGGGATTGTCCCACAACCACCATTGATAGATGATTTTCCCAATAACTTCCATTAATATGTATATATATATGTATATATATATATGAGTTTCCGTGAATTTCCCATTGCAACCTTCATTAAAACAGGGGGGGTTTTCGGGTTTTCCAGCGCTGAGTTTCACTCAGCCAGGTTCAGCATGGGCTGCAAGAAAGCAGGCTACGTGGGCAACGCCACACGGCTTTGGGCTGCCATCAACCAGGCCGCTGTGGGCACCATTTGGGCGGGGATTAGCCACGCCCCCAACTACCCAACCTGGTTATGTCAACAGTTTGCGAACTGGAAAATGGCCATAGAAATAGTGGATTTTCCCATTAAAAATTGTGATTTTCCATAGCTATGTTAGTTTACCAGAGGGTAATGGTTCCAATTCGTTGGAAATTCCATGAAATTCCCTACTAAACCATGGTTTCGTGGCTGGGGGTGTTTGATAGTAGGGGGAAGGGATTTTTTGAATACTCATGGAAATCACAGAAATAATCTTCCCATTTGGTTTTTAATAATCTCCCCCTATTTGGTTCATATTTCATTTGGGCTTTTTACCAT
>Ga0126342_10020383_pt1 | contig 11147 bp, 8 predicted proteins | sample Cyp1metagenome_FD_92528 | JGI IMG/M metagenome (GOLD analysis project Ga0126342, IMG submission 92528) | Coral microbial communities from Lord Howe Island, Old Settlement Bay, Australia - Cyphastrea 1 metagenome | ecosystem: Host-associated > Invertebrates > Cnidaria > Coral ...
ATACATACATACAACACAACTTGTCCATACACAACTTGCTCACACTTACTCTTCCACACACAACTTGCTCCACACCAATCCTTCACCATCTCTTTTCTCTTTCCTGCTTTCCCCATGCCATCTGTACCTTTCTTTTGCTGCTTGTTGGAAGAAGTTGACATGTGGGGTTATCCGGTCCTTTAATTGGTGTAAAGCAGTTGGAAGCCGGGGCACGGTACCTGTACCACGCATGTTCTCAGCAGCTCAAAGCCATGCTCCGGTCCGCGAAAACGGTGGTTTCACCAAAAGAAACAAGAAAGAAAGGGTGATGTGACCAGAAAGGGCAACAGGTGCAGAGGAAGAAGCAGTGAGAAAAACTGCAGGAAGAAGCAGTGAGAGCAAAGGAATGATACCTGCACAGCTGGCTCAAAGCGGAGGTCACCTTTTGGCTCACTGCGGCCATGCATGGAAAACTCAGTTGCTGTGTCCCACCTAAAGCTTCGGGCAAACGAACTCATCGTGGAGTTGTAGCTGATCACTGATCACATTGGCTTCGAAGTCGTCTGCGTCGTCTGAGGCCATCGACGTTGAATCCAGGGGTTAAGGCCCCCATATGGGGGTTTCAGTCATGGGGCTATCCCAAAATAGGATGGTTTATATGTGAAAATCCCAATCTCAAATGGATGATGAACCGGTACCCCCATGACTTAGGAAACCTTCATTTTTTGAAAAACGAAAGCAGCGCCGCGAATCACAAGATTCACTGGCTTCAATTTGATCACGATGACATCATCAGACGTGATTTCTTTCACACGCCTGGAATTTACATGGGATCACATGCATTAGTCTATTTTGCCTTGGGGTTCTAAGTGAAGACGAATAGGCAATGATCTAGTACTAAAAAATGCTCGTTTGCAAGGGGTCGGTGCCAAATCCTGACCCTGGGCCTTTTTTAGGCTCCCAAAATTGCTCTAAAACAGGCTGTGCCGCCCCAAAGTGTCAAAAAAACATCTCCTAAAAGAAGCTGTGCCGCCCTAAAGTGTCAAAAAAGCAGCTCCTAAAAGAGGCTGTGCCGCCCTAAAGTGTCAAAAAACAGCTCCTAAAACAGGCTGTGCCGCCCTAAAGTGGCAAAAATGCAGCTCCCAAAACAGGCTGTGCCGCCCTGAAGTGTCAAAAAAGCAGCTCCTAAACCAGGCTGTGCCGTCCTAAAGTGCCAAAAAAGGAGCTCCTAAAACAGCCTGTGCCGCCCTAAAGTGTCAAAAAAGGCAGCTCCGAAAATAGGCTGTGCCGCCCCAAAGTGTCAAAAAACAGCTCCTAAAACAGGCTGTGCCGCCCTAAAGTTACCAAAAAAAGGAGCTTCGAGTGAAACCTTCAAAAATCAGAAATTTCCAGGGCCAAAAAAAGGAGGTGATGTCAATACTAAAAAATGCTCGTTTGCAAGGGGTCGGTGCCAAATCCTGACCCCGGGCCTTTTTTAGGCTCCCAAAATTGCTCTAAAACAGGCTGCGCCGCCCTAAAGAAACAGCTCCTAAAACAGGCTGTGCTTCTAGCGATCCACATGTTCTCATTCTGATAGTTCCTGAGTTTCTCTGCCATCTCAAAGCATTGTTGATAGATCTGATAGGCTATAATCATCTAGTATTCATCTAGTCAAATCTGGTATCTTTGATGCATGATGGTGAATATTTCCCAGTTCCCAGGAGTTTTTGCCTCACTTTTCACCAGTGGCCGTTTGGTCCATGGCACAACATTGCTTGGGAATAGATGGCATATGGACGTTGAGAAACCCGCATTCGCTGGGCAATTTTTTTTGTGACCTCACTTTTAGTGACCAAAGCCTAGAATCATGGTGAATGGATTCGGGGAATCCCTAAGAAGAAGCATAGTTATATAGATATAATTGATATACACTATTAAATACCCATTCTATCTAATCTGGTTAGTGGTTTCAGACATTTGGATTATTTTCCATAATATATAGGATAATCCTTCCCATTGACGAATTCATATGTTTAAAGATGGTTAAAACCACCAACCAGTAATATATTATTGTGATACCCATTATCTGGGTAGCATAGTGAATGATTCTGCCCAGATTTGGCAAAGGCCCAGACATGTATCCATACAAGGCGACCATGCGACATCCATTCCGATGAATGAATCGCCCCTGAAACAATACAAATCTGAAACCTCAAAAAGTGTACCCTCTGGTTTAAACTGTCCCATAACTATGGAAAATCACCATCATTAATGGTAAATCAACTATTTCTTAACGGGTTGGTGGTTTGGAATATTTTTTATTTTTCCATTTAGTTGGGAATGAATCATAATCTCAACATTTTGGTATATACCACATCTGGTTGTTGGTTTGGAACATGGCTTTTATGACTTTCCATAATATCTGGGATGATATTTTTACCAACTGACGGACTCATATTTTGCAGAGGGGTAGGGCTCAACCACCAACCAGATCCAAAACCTCAAAAAGTGTCACTTTGTCGCATTTTTTCGGAAAATTGTCTCATCCAAATGGGTAGAAAACCCTCATTTGTAGATGATATACAGATGATATATTATATACTCACCATTATTAACCATCATGCATACCATTATTAACAATTATTCACCATGATTAACAATCATGCATACCATTATCGATGAACCACTATTCACCACCATTATTCATTGTTACTAACCACTATTTATACTAATTACTATTCAGTATCACTATTATTAACCACTATTAACCATTATTCACCACTATTCGCCAGGTGGAGTTGTTGCACATGAATCTACCCACCGCCGCGGACATCGAAGTGAGTCTTGGAAAGAAACCACGATCTGAGCGTGGCCCCCGTTTACGAAATCGCTAAGTTGGTTAACATAGCTCCAATAACTATGGTTTATGATACTTATAGACTATAGTTCATGGGGTTTACAAACCAACTTGGAAAGAAAATGATCTGATATGATGCACTTGTAAATATGAATAAAGAATAATAAAGATCTGAAGTGATATCATTGATTTAATGATCTGATATCATGATCAGATACAAGTACCATCTGAAACTTCTTGCACAGCCCAAACCTCTTGGTGATTGATGGTAAATCGTTGTATGGTTTTGTTTAACATAAATATACATATACAGATACATGTGATTGTATGTGTATATATATATACATGTATCTGTGTATATATATATATATATTTATATTATACATATTATGCCCTGCGTGTGTGTGTGTATTTATAAGTGTCCAAACCTCTTGGTGATTGATGCTTGTACAGTACACCATCGTATACATCATTCAATGTGTTTTTATCATCCCCAAATAGATTGACAAGTAAATCAGCATCAACTTGATGGGGATTCACTTTTCCATCTATTTGGGGATGACTATCTATAGATATACAGTGTATGTATATATATATACATATATATATATACATATATATATACACACATATAATTATATATATATATATTTATACGCATATGTATATATATATAGTACATGTTTTTATGTGTCCAAGAGAAAGGAAAGGTTTCATCGATCGGAAAGGTTGAGGAAAGGTTCTGGGGCTTTCGATGCTTTCCCCGTCCCGGTCGGTGCTACTGTGGGCAAGGAGGTCCTACCGAAGGAAGGCTTTGGCTGGGCCTGCGTCTGTCGCTCAAACTGCAATGCTGCTACATTGCAGTTGGTTCCAAGGTCAAGCGCTTGGGCAAACTCCATGAGCATTGGATGAAAGACATCTAAACCCTGCCAGGCAACCACATCTTAGCGGCGGACTTTCCCAGCGTTGACAAATTGGGCTCCTTCGCTCGAGATGTCTTGGGCAAGCAGTTGCATGGAACAGAACACTAGTCCTCCTTCGAAGCTGCTGGGTTCCTCCTGAAACTGGGATTGTGTATGTGATTACGTATTTGTGTGTACATAATACTTCATACATGTGTATAATGCTATGTGTGTGATCATGTGTATATATATATATTATACTTCTATATGTAGTATTAATACTGTATCACATTATTATGTATACACATATGTATTTGTATGCATATAATACTTCATATACATATATACATATATATATACATATATATATATATACATGTGTACAGTACGTAGCATACACATACATATGATATGCGTAGAAACCACAAAGGATGATTTGCCGATGATTATATAGGGCTACGTTTCATAGGGATTGTTGTAAGTTGGTACCCGATCTTGAATCTCACCAGGGCGCAAGATATCCGGGACCCAATATAGGCTGGGAGAATGCCTGGTTTAGATCCTCATTGTTGTTGATGAGCTCCACATTGGGACACGCAAATGTTTTGAAACTGGGTGATTGGTGGTTTGGAACATTTTTTTAGTGTTCCATTCAGTTGGGAATTTCATCATCCCAACTGACTTTCCCTCATATTTTTCAGGGGGGTAGGTATACCACCAGAAGGGTGATGTTCTCTTCATCAGGATTGCTCCATCCCATTGTTGGTCAATGATACCCATGTCCCACGGCCATGAAAAACGCTTATGAATGGTGGATGTTCCCACACCCAAAGATCAGGTTCCTACATGTTAAGTAATCCCAGTAACCCCTTCCTGATGTTCAAAACCAGGAAACCATTGTTTTTCATAGGGAATTTCCACATTCCATTGGACCATTTCGGTGGTGTTTACCCTCTGGTAAACTAACATAGCTATTGAAAATCACCATTTTTATGGGTAAATCAGCTATAAATAACTATTTTCAATAGCAAACTGTTAGTTTACCCAATGCCATGCGCCCAGGATCCATACATCTCTGATGAACGAGCCACTGCTCGAAGGTGCCACAGCGAGTCCCACAACATGTCTGGAGTCAAAAAGGATCAGAGTTCAGGAGATAAAGAGAACACGACTGTCAATGTTGGATGTGATTTATATCAACATAATTCAATATATAAATATACATACATATATATGTATATATCAGCATATATGATTATATCAGTATATATCGATATACATATGTATCAGTATATATTTATATATCAGTATATACATATATCAGTATATGTATATATATATATATATCAATCAGTGCATATATATATAGATCAGTATAGATCTATATCAGTAAATATGTATAATCAATATATATATATATCAGTATCTATGTATCTTTAAACAATATACGTATACGTATATGTCTATTATTTATATATATATATATATATATATGTGGTTGTTGGTTTGGAACATGGCTTCTATTTTTCAATATATTGGAAATTTCTGATTAATTGGTATTTAATGATATATTAAGACTTATATGAATGATATGATATGATATTATCTAGTAGGGGAAACATATGGAAGGATTTGATGGGAATTTTACGGGACATGGGGGGTTCCATAAATGGTGGTACATCTGCATCCATGTTTGGGAACATCTGGGAAATCTTTGGAATGTTTCAGGTGAACTTTGGGATACGCCTGAAGACTTCGTCGCTCGGTGGACATTTTGGCGCATGTTTTTGGGATACCGGGGAGCCGCAAATGCACCTTAAAAATGGTATCCCAAATGGAGGTTGCCATAAATGGGGCTATCCCAAACAGGTGTATATATATATTTATGATTATATATATATATTTATTTATTTATTTATTTTTGATTATAAGAATACTCCCAGGATTTTACTTGGATCAGTCTTTATAATTATATATGGGGGGGTCCATAAATGGTGTTATCCCAAATAGATATATATATAATTATATTATATATGGATTATAAAAATAATCCCAGGATTTTATTTGGATCATTCTTCATAATTATATATGGTGGTTTCCATAATTTGGGGGTATCCCAAAATAGATTTTTTATAGTAGAAATTCCCATCTAAAAATGGATGATTTGGGAGTACCCTATTTTTGGAAACCTCCATATATATAATATATTATGTGGTTAAAACAATGCCATAAACCACCCATGACTGGGAATGGTTTATACCACCTATAGAAATGGTGATGACTGGGGGACGGTAAACGTGACATTGTTTTATCCACATCATTACTGTGGATGGTTGCAAGATCCTGCACCGGTTGGGATGCCTGGTGCAGGATTTCTCAACCGTCCTAACCACACGAGAACCTGTTTTATAAGCCGGGTATAACCATGGTTGTAACCCAATATAGTAGGGATTATCATGATCCATGAAGTGGGAATCCCTATCATAATTAGGAGTCCCAGGCATCGTAAATGCTGAACTTAACCCATAAATAATCCATATACCACCTTTCCATTGCCAAGGTGATAATGGAATGCATCCCGATGAAAATTCGGAGATAGCTGGCGCTATTGGAATATGACCTATGAATAATCCATACTGCTGCTATTCCACATTTAACTGGCATTTTTGCTAGGGTTATTACCCACTGAAGTGGAGCCGGCACATCCAAGTGAGCAGTGGTTGAAAACGGGATTCCCCTTCACGGATTGTGATGATCCCCAATAAACAATTGTTACCATAATCCGCGACAGGGGAAATCTGGGTGAATGGTTGGCTGCCTTTTTTTGCCATTTAGGGAAATAGATGTGTTTTTCCAGCCCATCACCCCCCAGAATTGAGGTGTTTTCTATGTTCTATCCCTAGAGGATATTCCCGACAATGCTGAATGGGACTTGGGCAAAAACCAGTTGAAATTGGTACCATCTGGTTATTTAACATAGCTGGAAAATCCCTCATAAATGAAGGTTTCTAGCTGGTAAAATCATCTATTTCTATGGGCCATCTATACCATGGCTATGTTAAAAAACCAGAGGGTAATATGCCCATGTCTGGTTCGTTTCCATTTAGATCCCTAAGGTACAGGTACCTCCAAGGTGGCACTGGAAAATCCATTCAACAGTTGATTTCTCCATTCAACGCTTTATTTATAGTGGATTTCGGGTTGATGACTGCAGGGTACATCCTCTGGTAATTTCACATAGCTTTTGAAAATCACCATTTTTACCCTCTGGTAATTTAACATAGCTATTGAAAATTGTCATTTATAGTGAGTTTTCCCATTAAAAATTGTGATTTTCCGTAGTTATCAACAAAAATCCCAGATGCTCCATGGTGCTGGAATATTTACAAAACTGGGCCATTTTCAATGTCGCAGACTGTTAGTTTACCGGAGGGTACACCCCGCAGATTCCGAGGTTCTCGCGATTTCCGAGCTTCCAAACTGTGCCACACGTGTGCCTTGGTGACACGTGGGGGCCTTCGGCAGTACCTGGTCAATGTTGGTCAGGCAAAGAAGTGTTTATATATATATATATATATCAATTTAGTGCTGGTTAAAAACGCTTTCCCAATCATATCGGCTATCAACCAATCCCCAATAATTTAGGTATACCTGCTGGTAAACGTTTGCATGACGAACTGGAAAGATCCACCATTTTAATGGGTAAATCCACGAACTGAATCACCATTTTCAATAGAAAACTGTTAGTTTGCCAGAGGGTAAGAAAATGACACCAATTTAATGATGATTAATTAATTGGTATTTAATGATATATTAAGACTTATATTAAGGATATTATATATATATTATGATACTATCTAGTAGAGGACACATATGGAAGGATTTGATGGGAATTTAATGGGACATGGGGGTTTCCATAAATGGGGTACCCCTAAATGTATGGTTTATAAGGGAAAATCACATTAAAACGGATGATTTAGGGGTACCCCCATTTATGGAAACCCCTATAATTATATATTATTACATATATATATATACACACATACCGCAATTGCTGCTGTGTTGCTTATACAAGGTGTAAGTTTTGTTTGGGGTACCCATTCTAGTTTTGGTCACATACAAGCGCCTGACCCCATATCTTTTTAGGATGTGGTCATCATGGTTCAACGATTTTTGGATTGCAAACACGATGTTCTGACATATCCAAAAATCATTGAATTCAGCAACCTATGGAGGTTTATGGTAAAACCAGGTTATGACATATCGAGTTTTGGAATTTTCATCAACCTCCAGGCTTTCCATGGTAAAACCCAGGCTTTTCCCGGCAGAGTTTCCCCTAAACCAATCCGTTGATCCATCAAAACCAATGTTGGTTGATGAGGTCGGGGGTTATACTAGGTTATACCCTCTGGTAAACTGTCCCATAACTATGGAAAATCACATTTTTTTTAATAGGAAAACTCACTATAAATGGGGCTATCCCAAATAGAGATATATACTGGCTGGTGGTTTCAAACATTTGGACTAATTTTCCATGTCATATATGGGATGCCATCCTTCCCATTGACGAACTCATATTTTTCAAGATGGTCAAAACCACCAACCAGAGGTTAGACTAGCCTTTATGATTTTTTTAAGGGTCCATTCCTCTTACAAGAATTAGATTTATACTAGCATTTATAGGATTCTCATGGATTACCCACTCCTTTTGAATTGGATGATCCAAACACGGGAATCTATATATAAATGCGAGTATAAATCCAATTATTGTAATGCGTGTTTGAATAATATCCTATATTATCCAATTATTATAATCATCTGGTTGGTGGTTTGGAACAGTTTTTATTTTTCCATTCAGTTGGCAATAATGATCCCAACTGACGAACTCCATCATTTTTCAGAGGGGTAGGTATACCACCAACCAGTGATTAATTGGTATTTAATGATATATTAAGACTTATATGAATGATATTACATGATATTATCTAGTAAAGGAAACACATGGAAGGATTTGATGGGAATTTAATGGGACATGGGGGGTTCCATAAATGGGGGCACATTTGCATCCATGTTTGGGAACATCCATGTTTGGAATCCAGTGTTTTTTTCAGGTGAAGATGTGGGGTTTTCTGAACTCCGTGGACATCGCCATTCAGCGCCTGGAAGACGCACAAGAGGCGCCTGGTTTCGATGAACCGGCGGCGGCGGCTAGCGGTTGTGGGTGGGGACTTTGGGAGATGTGCCAAAAAAAATGGGGGGAGCTCGATTTCAGCCAAAAAGTTGGTAAATCAGCAGCAAACTTATGTGAAATTCACAAGATTTCAGCCAAAAATAGGGAAAACACCAGCAAAAGTACGTGAAACTCACATGTGTTAAGCAGCAAAAATAAAGATTTGCCATGATTTCACCATCCATGGGGGATTTCACCGGCAAAATTAGGCGTGTTGAACGGCAAATGATGCGGTTTTAACATGATTAAAAAGCGCTAGAATATATTGGGAGATATACAGCTAAAATGTGATAGTAACCCCCAAAAAAAAGATGCAGAAAAGTTGTTGAATGTTTTATCCTAGTGGTGAAGTTAATCACTGTTCTGCATCTTTGGGGGATTGCTATACCCAATTGGGATACTTGGAATAGTTAGGTGCCTAATCAGAGGGGAATCTTGATGGTGATTATGGTGATTCATACCTGATATGGATTGATTGCAGTAAGAATTGAGATCATGGTAATGATTGTGTGGTAGACCCAATGAAAAACCATCCCCAAAGTCGCGATAAATGGATGGTATAAAGCATCCCCAAATGGTAGATTTATCAGTGGGTTTGCCACATTATTGTGTACTTCTTCAAGGATGTAACCCAGAATTAAGCTCCGCAGCTCAACATGCAACAGGTAGCAGGGCATCCAATAGGTAGTCATCAAAAATTTCTGATCATAGTATCAAGATCATTGACTGGTTGGTGGTTTGGAACATGAATTTTATTTTCCAATTCACTTGGGAATTTCCATCCATCCCAACTGACGAACTCATATTTTTCAGAGGGGTAGGGCTCAACCACCAACCAGCTATTCTTGGTTATATACCACCAAAAAAATTGGTTAGATGACCATATTATTATATATACCATTATTGTTCATGGTTAATAACCATCCTTGTATGAATACATGTATGAAACCATCCTTGTTTTCGGGCGCATTGCTGGCTGATCACAGCAGCCACCAGCACCCATCATGATACCATGGACCTCAGCCAGTGGCTTCCATGACGATCGCTGTTGATTCGGAACAAGACCAGGATTGCAGTTTTTTCTACGTATGCCAATAAATTGCCAGCTAGATAAATGGAAATATCACCAGCTAGATGGACTATATGGGTTATGTCCATCATTTACTAACTCGGATGCACCCCAAAGTACAGTAAGACGAATTGATCCTTCGAGAACTGTCAGGATTCAATGAGCAACACCCATTAGAAGTCGTAGTTTTCCAGTCCTAGCTTGACTTACTGGTGCTTAGCAGGGAATGAGGGAATGATCCATAATCACTGGTAATAATCATCCCATTCCCCCATTCCCATCCATTTCCTACTAAGCACCAGTAAGTTGATTCTGTAAACCATTGCAAACCATCGTAAGCCCATCGAACTACGAAAAGTATGTCAACCACAAAGCCTATTTGTTATCATTCATTTAAACCAAATAGCCTTCAAACAATACGTTAGCTAACTATACTACGTTTGTACATGTTCTCAACCCGAATTAAGATATACTCAACCTGCCTAACCAAAATGTTCACCAACTTTGCCAACAATTATTTGCAGCCCAATACCGTTCTGCGCGAAGCGGCAGGAGCTGTGGAAGGCGGCAAATGCCCTGTTGAAATCGGAGAGTCTGCTGGTTGTTTATTTGTTCCTGAAATGGCTTTTGATTTTGATCGAGATTATCGAATTTTGATTTATAGTTGATCAAATCAACGCCTGGATTGCTGAAGATATGTGTGTTTTTTGGTTGTTCCCATTAGTTATCATTACTTAATCCACCATGTGAATCAACTAGGATACTAGGATTGTTATTTTTTGTTTTGGGACTCCTTAAGCAAATCCAAGAATAAGGATGGGACACATGGTGATTTATATAACAAACACAAGGATGGGGATACATAAATGTAATGTGACATAAGGATGGGGATACATACATAAGGATGGGGATACATACATATATAAATGTAATGTAACTTTTAGCAAACACATGTGATATGAATAGAACAATATAGAACATGTTTCTTACTGAGTGTAATCTGGCGCAGACAAGCACAACAAATTGGGAATTGAAACAAAATGTTTTTGCCACCGGGTCAAAAACCGTACGTGTAGTCGTGCTCATTTCAGGAAGTTGGGGTGGGGTGGGGTGGGGTGGGGATAATACCAA
>Ga0126342_10020384_pt1 | contig 11147 bp, 8 predicted proteins | sample Cyp1metagenome_FD_92528 | JGI IMG/M metagenome (GOLD analysis project Ga0126342, IMG submission 92528) | Coral microbial communities from Lord Howe Island, Old Settlement Bay, Australia - Cyphastrea 1 metagenome | ecosystem: Host-associated > Invertebrates > Cnidaria > Coral ...
ACATTACATACCATACATACATTACATACATTACATACCATACATACATTACATACATTACATACCATACATACATTACATACATTACATACCATACATACATAACATACATAACATACATAACATACATAACATACATAACATACATACATACATACATACATACATACATACATACATACATACATACATACATACATATATATATATATATATGTATATATATACATATATATATATGTATTTTCATATAATATGTCAAAGCCACAAACCAGCAAATCAACGGCGTGCACGGAGCCCATCCATGGCTGGGGTTCAGCCATGGAAAACCTCTCCGCGAAACCAAAAAAAATGATGTCATCTGCCCAGATACCATTTCGCCGAGCACACGGCTCAGAAAGTCATCAGGCAGCAGGCTCTCTTGATACCTGCAGGGGTTTTCTTAGGGGTACCTAACTTCCGCTCAGGCCTGATGAGTGTTTCAACCAGCCAAAGTGCCTAAAATGTGAAACACGCTGGGGGTCAACAATCCATTTTAGGGGAATGGAAAACCGAAAATGGGAAGATTCGTGAAAATTATCTAGAAATGGATTGGTTGTTAAGCATTGATCCTTTTATCATCCTTTTATAGCTACCTTAGGGGTCCACTTTAGGGATTCCCGCAGGTCTCCAGTCCAGGCATGGCCTCTCGATCAACTTCCCTTCTTTGAAAATGCCAGAGTCTTGCGGTCCTCGGTCTTGCCGGTCATTTGAAAAAGGGAAATGGATGATCCATGGATAATCCCATTTAGGGGACTTACTGACTAGGACCCCTATGGATTTAATGAAATATCATGGGATTATGATTTAGTGTTGGATTTAATGGGATGTAATGGGATATATAATCAGCAATATGATAAATAATGAGGCAAAAATCTAATGCCATAAACCTATACCAATTGGGGATGATGGTTACCACTACCCATAAAAATGATGACTTGGGTATGGTTTATGGCATTGGCTATACATTACTCGACTTTCAGACAAATCCGTCTAATACCTTTCGTAGCCAGACTCAGAATGACATGTGAAAAAAATCAGAATCAATTCTCAGTCTGCCAGTTGCTTGTCACCTGATAAAAATATCAAAGACAAGTTATCCAAAGCATCTCACCATAACAGAGACCAGCAGATCGCTCGCTCACCGAGAGTCTCACAAAGCCCTCTGGCTCAAAGCGCAGACAAAGGCCATTCCTACTAGAGAGGCAGTATCTGGATATCGGTTGTCTTTATGGTTGCAATGGACACACAAAAATTGTTGGTCATCTTCATAGTTTTCATACCAAAAAGTGTGTTGCCAGGATGGTTTGGATGATATGTACCCCAGGTGTTCATCTTTTCTATCCATGACTGGGTTGCGGGCCAGTCTTAAACCACTTCCCAGGATCACGACCTTCTGGTTGGTGTGGCTTCAACCCCCCTCTGGAAAAAATCTTTCGTGGGGAATCATCGTCCCAATTCTGATTGAAATAAAAATCTGAAACAAGCAGCCCTCAGTTCGGAGTCCGTGTTGAACGGGGAGTTCACCAAATCATCACTGAAATTTCTCGGCGAATTGTGAATTGTTCCAGGATTGCTCTCAAGGAAGATTTTGACAGGAAACCCAGGGTATCATAGGGTGATTATAATCTATAGACTATAAACCAAACCCAATGTGGGTGTCTGGAAAATTATGGGAAAAGAAACCTAAATCACTCCGCTGGTTCATCCATATCCCTGGAAAATACTCTAAAATTGCCATTCAAACAGACCCACCATTCAGGCAAGCATCAGGGCCCCTCCCTGGCAACTCACAATCCAGCGCAAGTCCCCATCCAGGCCATAGCGCGCGTGCACGCCGTCGCCCACACGAAAGTTGGGGCGCTGGAAATATTCCGCGCCCAGTTCAGGTGGTCCCTGGAAAGGGTCGGAAAAAAACTGGCCCGCAAAGCTCTGGGTGGTTTTTTTGTTCACCTAAATGATCCCAAATGAAACAGTGAATTGTTTTTCAATGGATTTAACCAGCCAAAGTCTGAAAACATTGGGATTTCACATCCAGGTGAGCAATGTTCAAATCCTAGTCTCTTTTTGCTGCTTAGCGTTGTATTTCCCAGACTGGAATGCGGAAAACCCACCATGAGAGTAGATCTTTTTCCCAGGCGACACCATTGGTTTTCTACGTTTACCCTGAGGGTATTCCATTATTTCCATTTAAATCCCATAGAATCCATATAGAGTCCTATGAAATGCCATTCAATCAAAAAAAAACTGTAGATTCCTTTAAATCTCAGATCTGTTATCCCTAATCTTCCATACCCATCATTTTTTCAGCATTTTTCCCAAGGTTTCCCCTGCTCCACCTGCACCGGCACCAGCTTTCCCCGCGTCTCGCGCTGCGTGGGCAGCCTCCGCGGCTTTCCCAACGGCCACAGCGCAGCCAGGTTGCCGCGGCCGTGCTGCACTGCAATGCCCAGGCCGCAGGGGAACTTCACCTTGGATGGTTTCAATTCAGGGCTGAACCATGGGTGAAGCACCCAAAAGGTGGGAGCTTTCACCATAAATGGGATATTAACGATATGTTTTCACTATCCACAAATGGGAGGTTTCACCATTCAACAAATTGGATGGTAAGGTAACTATCCGAAAATGAGATGCTTGACCGTAAATGAAAAATGAATTCAACCATAGTGGTGTTGTGCTGTCAAAGATAGGTGACCGTGAAGGATTGGTGTTGATCACGCAAAACGGATGCTCAAACACAAGAATGGTTGTTTTAGAAATTCATGATGTCCAACAGGCAGAAAGTGGTTTTGAACAAACCAAAATTAATGGCCCATGGTTCAAAATGGTGTCATTTACAGCAACATCTGCCTGGAATTGTGGTGTAGACACAAGGGGGTAACCCTCGATTGTAACTCTAGTAGTCAACCAACCGGTGGGAAAAGGACATCGATGCTTTCTAGGACCTTGATCTGGCATGTGTCAACCTGCATCTGGCTGGGCTGGTTGTTGTCTTGAACGCTGCATATGGTCACTTGGAACGGCACAAATCTGCTCATTCGGAGACTCTACATTAAAATACATTAAATCTGTATGATATTCATTGATATTCTATGACTATGTATGGATATGCAGACTCAAAGCTAGTTCATCGCGATGGGGTGTCATGAGATGCTGCCTCTCACCAACTTTGTCAATCAGGAACGTTTGTTTCTGAGTCAAATCCACTTGCCACAAAAGAAAGAGCCTGAAAGTATCTTCGCCATAGACTGTTGTTTCCCAAGGGTCTTTCAACATCTTTCAACTCTCCAACATTTAGAGCCACTAATTATCACTAATTATCACATCTTTCAGGCAGGGAAGGCGGAAAATCAATGTCAAGCAGCCACCGCGTTGGAGTCCAAAGCCGTGAAGCCCCGCAAACGATGTGGAAACCTGTCCTTAAGGCCCCAAGATCAGCCCCTCAAGGGTCCACTGAACATTTCTAGGAAAAACTACACAAAGACATCGGGTTGAGACTGGTAGCTCCCCATCTTTGAAAAGCAGTGGAATTTGAGGTACCCTCGATCGCTAGGAAATCCCCGAACTAGCCATGTAGGTTCCTCGTTCGCTGGGAACATCATCGCAATGATGGATTCTCCAGCCACGGCAATGATGACAACGGAGGGTGTAGCATCCAGTTGACTACCTGACTACCTACAAACCAACCTCGGGTTTGCCGTCACTAGTTGATTCATAACGCCATTTGGCATAGCGCAGACATCTATAGAACATTATTTTGATAGAGGAATATCTTTTTTTGTGGGGAGTATTCACCATAACTCTGACTTGGAATGAGCTCTCGGATCTATGAAAATCACTTGGTTGAATCCCCATCTGCCAGATGGGCTATGTTGGACCACTGATGTGTTCACGGATTTTCATCATCCCACTAGCTGGTATTGAGATCATGATGTATGTTACTGTATGTTTATGTTGGATCCATTCAAACTCCTCAGATATCACTGATGTATGTTGGATTTTCATGGATTTTCCAGAATCCTGATAAATCATGATCCCAGCTACCCATTGATCTTTTTGGGTACACCATTTCTGACCCCTTCGCTCCAGTTTCGCGCCATGTCATATCGTTACGGATTTACGGATTCCTGCGATGATTCTCCCATCAGGGTGCAGTTCACTAAGTGGATATACTTCATCATGGAGGTACAGTATATCCCAACAAACTTATGGGAGTTACTGTATTGAATCCCATAGTTATACCTATTAAGAACCAATAACAACCATTACCTACTAATCAATAATAACCATTACGACATATTCAGACCCATTGCGAACCAGTACGAACCATTAAGAACCATAATAATTATATACTAATAATATCTAATAACCATCAAAATAAGCATGATTAACCAATATTAACCAACATTAACCACCCCATTTTTTTTCTCATCCCACCACGCTTTTTCGGCCCCACCCCATCCAGGCGACATGCCGAGGCACCGCATCAGCCAGGCGCATCACATCTTTCGTGCGATACGAATGGGGCGCCTCTAAAGAAGCCATGGTCGACACCAAAACCGCGGCGCACGGGGCGATGGCAGGAAGGAGATGTCACAGATGTCACCATCATTTTTTGTTGGTGTTTTTGATATTTTTTGATCCCAGGAAGTATCCCATCATATCCCCAATGTCAGTAGCGAATCACTGGAATTCTATGGAATTCTGTTTGTTGGTGCAGAAATGTCTTGGCGGTTTGAGCCAAGTCGCTGAGACTCTGGATGATGTAAAAGCCCCACTGGCAGATAAACCCAGAGACCGGGATATTTGATGATAGTGCAACATGTTCTACACTCTAATTGAACATAGTCATGGAATATCACCAATAGGTCAATCATGGAACTAAATGGGCAATGTGTCATAGCTATATGAATTTACTGGAGGGTAACCACATCAAGATCACTGCTTGTGAGTTGTGATACATCAATCTGGGGAAAATTCAAAACATGAAAAAAACACCGACCTGACAAAAAATATCTATCTCGGACCTAAAACTTTGGGACAAATCATCACCGAAATCCCAAAAAATATAATTCACTGAAAAAAATATCTATCTTGGCTAAACTTTGGGATAGCCCAATCCATTCACCATCTATCTAACCATCATTTCCGTCGCCGTCGGCTCTAGGTGCCGTGACTGGAAGCGGGCCACGGCGAAGTCGCTGGTCACGATCAAGGCATCCTGAGCCTCGCTGGCCGTCAGCCCCTTGGGATGGAAAAACCTCGGCGCTCGCCAGACCGATGGGAGGAAAACACATGTGGATATGGTGGGTCAAGTGTGGTTGATAGTGGTTAATAATGATTAATCATGGTTCATAGTGGTGAATAAGAATGGTTACTGGTGGTTAGTCATGGTTATATTCTTTATATTTTGTTAAACTCTTGTTATATTATGATACAGACTAACAATAACTAACAAACGAGGGTGTACTGATCTCCGCACAATGCCGTCCACCAAACATCTAAGGTTCCGACAGGGGCCATCTATCCACAGTCCTCGATCCAAATCCAGCTATGCATTAAAAACAAGCAGCAGAGCATGGCTTGGTTCCACCTGACCTTTGCAACGCATGTCATGACTCAATCCTGACTAGTTGGAGTTTCCCAATCATGCCAACACAAGCTTCCACACTAAATCTAAACACCAGTGCAAGCGTTTTATTTTCAGTTTTGATCCATTTTTGTATGTAACAGTATGTATTTTTGGTAAACCCCATCTGGTCATTTTTGGATCAATTGATGCGATGATCAATTAACGTGATAGCCTCGATCCCCATGACACATTGGAGCGATTTGGGAGCTTCGTCTCGTGTCTTATAAGATATGGAATACGTGTCATTGCTCAAAGGCAACCCAAAGATAGAAAAGTACATTCCTACTTAAATAGTGACAAATGAGGTTTCTATCTTTTCGTGGAATACTATAATAGATTTGAATTTGAATAGTATGAGACCATCCATCTTTGAGAAATCAACCACTTCGAACTCGTCCCTCTGATGATTTTGGGGTCGGCTTGGTCATTTACCCAGGATTGATTCGGATTGATATCCCTTTCTTCATGGTCTGGTATGAATTGATCACCTACACATCAATTCCCCAGTTGAAATGCCATGTGTTTTTCACACTTCCCAAGTTTAAAGCAGCTGAAATCCCATGTATTTCATGTGTTTTCCCAAGGCTTTCCTGAAAAGAAAATCTCTTGGCAGCCCTGAAGTCCCAGTTACCACTCCGTCACGCGTAGCACGGGCACGGGACGCTTCGGCTGCGTCGCCAGCGGCGGCACATGCAGCCGCAAGGCGAAGGCCAAGGAAGTGCACGAGATCAAGGCGCCAAAGAGGACCTGGTGGCCCTAGTTACACTCCAATCACTAGGGCCACTGATGGCTTGTGGGGGGGTATATCGAACTATATCGAACTAGTTCATGGGGGCTATAAAGCGATTTAAAGATTTATAACTGGGGGATAGCACCCTGTGGTTGTGACCAAATGATCCAAATGTGACGAATGGTCGGGGAGTTCTGGTGCAGAAATATGGCTCTGATAGCATGGCAGATACCATGGCATACCCCAAATCTGTGTAAAATCATGATGAGCCATCAAACCTGTGCAGGGTGCGCTACTTTCAGACAAAGCCAGATGGGGACCTAAGCAATCCCCATCTAGATTTAGCAATGTTTTTGCAATGGTTTAGCAATGTTTTGCCCATAGAAACATAGGGGCAATGTTGAGAATGGATGGATGTCAGCAGAAACCGAGGCGTTCACCACACATTGTGTCGCTGGCCGAATTCGAGTCGGGTTTCTATAGTCCTGTCGCCCAAGCAGCACAAAAAACCCGGGCTTCATCTGGTTTCGGCCAAAGATGTTACCACTTCACCCGCCCTATATCATTTGGGTAAAAACCGAAGTGCGGAGCAGGGTTTACGTTTTCGGTGGTAAACCAACATGGCAATGTAAAAATCGCCAGGGATCCAACATCATCCGACTGCCAGTCCACACAAAACACCAGGTGAACGTTGCCACTGTTCACCTTAAATCCATCATATCCTGGTTGAGTGCGTGGATTCAATTGCTGAATTGTAAGATGTAATACCCCCCAATTAAATCAGTTGGGTAACAATTGGTAACAATCATTTTTTTCACTCCCTACCGACCAACCAGAAATCTTAGTATACATAACCTGATCAATTGCTGTGACCCCCAGTCTATGAGCACCCAAGCGACATACCATCACAGAAATTAATTACATAACTAAGATCAGTCGCTCCACCGCTTCCAAGAAGCTGTTTGAAGGGAAATGCTCGAGAATTTTCCCTTGTTTTTCTGACGGTGTAAAAACCATGTCACATTCTCTAAAATTCCTACTCACTACCCCATCCATTTATCAAAAACCTGGCGTTTCCCAGTCCCACGGGGTCCCATGGGCTCCCATGGGACCAAAATTTCCTCCATATCTTCCACCATCACCCGGTAGTGGTGCTTCTCCGGATAGGGTTTGATGAAGATGGTGAAGGCTGCCACTATGAAGGGCGGCAGGAAGATCCCCAGCCGCGCGAACCAGGCCATGGGATGGTCCTGGTGGAGATGATAAATATAGAACTATGACTAGACAGGAGAGCTAGAGAGAGAGAGAGAGAGAAAGTTTAAAAATTAAAACAAAAACAAAAAAAACGTATATGTATATACAGTACTATATATATACATACATACATACATATATATAATGCATATACGAGTTACATACATATTGTATGCATATATACATATATTCATATATCATGCATAGAATTGAACTAAAGATTGGGAGAAGCGATTAACCATCACTTTTGTTAGTTCGCGGAGAGCCGTCAAGGCAGTGCCTTGGGAGATTCGTCCAGTGGAACTGCCCTGCCGGGTTTCATACGTAAATTTGGGATCGACCAGGAAGTTATATAATTGGAGGTCTCTTAAAATAGGGGTACCCCTAAATCATCTTTTTTTAAAATTTTGGGCTTTTCCACTATAAACTATAAACCATCCATTTTGGGGTATCACGGTATCACGATTTATGGAACCCCCCAATTGGTGTTGAATCAGCCCGATAACAAACAATCTTGGTATGTACAGTATGTGCATGATTGTGCATGTGTGTCTATATCATTGTCTGATAAACTTTCCAAGGTACTCGGACCCGTTGATTGCTGGGTTTCTGTTTAGTGGTCCAGCGCTCAAATTCAGATTGGCTCCTCATAGACCTCCAAACGCAGTTGGATGTGATACATAATGCAAAAGCCTGGGCAGGTGCTGGGAAAAAAACCTCTTCACATCCCAGCTGGAAATAAAAAAGTGATCCTAATCACCAAATCAAAATAGTGAGTTGACCCAAAAAAAACACCATTTCCCAATGGTACATTATTTTTCGACCTGTTTTCGTCATGGGGAATTCCCGTCACCATAAGTCTCGTCCAAGGAGCCCAGTGACATCAAGGTAAAGAGGCTTCCCCCAAAGACTGTATCCTTGGAGCTTTTCGCTATGCAACTCTGCGGCTTTTCTGAGAAAAATTGAAGCAACAATGATGAATGGGGATGTGACATGAGTTAACCCAATGATGGATTGATCTGATTTTTTTGGGGGAAATCATGGGTGTTTGCCTCAAAATACGCTATTTCCTGGGTTTCCTGCAATGTTTCCCTGCAACCAATGCCGGGAATTGTCACCTGCAAATCAATTATCAACACAGAAGATATACTACAAGTGGGAAATCCCATACCAGCCCGTTGCAAATCCGAAATGGTAATCCCATGGTTGGTTTCTCTTAGAATCCCTTGTGGAATCACAGTTTTCAATTGTTTTTTCCATCAGGAAAATATGGGTTTGCCTAGAATCGGGGGGGGGGAAAATCATGGTTTACCATCATGTCCTTGTTTCGATTGCCATACATGGATGGTAAATATCCCCCATATCTTGGAAAAAAATGCCACTTTGCCCAAGTATCATGTGCTTGGTTCTCATAGAGTTCCAAGGCTTTCACCTGGTGCCGGTCTTGGTTTCCAAAGGTTTCCAAAGATCCTGAAGCAAAAATGAAAGTCCAGTGGGAATCATCATCGTCATCATCATCATCATCATCATCATCATCATCAGAATAGTAACAGTGTGTCAATATGTGTCAATATGTGTCAATATGTGTCAATATGTGTCAATATGTGACAATATGTGTCAATATGTGTCAATATGTGTTATCATTATACACTTACAATATGATATGTATATACTATCATATATATATATATATGAGTGTATATATATGTGTGTGATAGTTGCAATATGTTACAATATGTTACAATCATCGTGATAACAATAACAATGAGAATAACACCAATCATCATTCGCCAATATTATCCCATCTACTGGGATAGAACACAAGTTTGAAACCACCAGCCAGAGAATTGTAGTAGTGTTTGTTAGTATGCCCAAAATCTATGTGCAAGGGATCATCTCATGAAATATTAGTTGCTTGAAATTTTCCCTACTTATGGGTTATAATCATCCCCAATAACCCCGGTAGTATAACTCACCATTAAAAAAAAGGGGAGTATACCCCATTATAGCCATTATGTGATATTAAATGGGGGATGATACAACTCCTATCCCATTGTAAATGTATGTAAATGTCAGACATATCATATGTTACATTACTACTTGGAAAAAATATTAGACTTTAATGTGTTTTGTTATCATCTCCCACTATAATGACTAATCAAGCAAGGTATTTTCTTCATGGCTCACGGCAGGAAGTTGCAGGTTGTTATTTCAATTTTGTTCTCCCAAAAAAACTCCTCGATTGTCATTGAAAAGGATCTAGGAGTTTTAAAAATTCATTATGTAGAATTAAACGAGTTTTAAACATTAAAAATTCTACGAATTTAAAATTTTGCACTATGGTCATCCTCATGTTTCATCTCCGACCCGCCTCGGGCATCTTGCTGAGCTCCGTGACATGGACTAATTCTTTGGGTCGATGCAGTTGCTCCTCCCTGGGAGAAGCAATGCGATCCACCCCTTGGCTCGTGTCTTTCCTGCAGCGTGGGGGGAGCTAGGAAACAGTCAACAACTACAGTCTACAGTGTAACTCCATTGGAAGTGGATATCCGGGGACGTACTCTAAACTAGTTACTAACGTTAATAACGAGTCACTGACTTCAGGGAACGTCGCGGTTGGAGGGCATCCCAGGCAAATGGTTGAGATCCCTTGGACACCGAATTCAAGGGGTTATCCCAATCACAAGTTGTAGCCATACCTTCATACCAAAAACGTACCAAAAATTTCAAGAGGGATGATCCTGCAAGTAGCAGCCACACCCAGAGGAAATCCATCTATCTACATCTATCGTCAGTTCTGCCCCACGGCGCCATGACCCAACCAATCAACCGTCGGAACATGGCCACCGGACACTGGGGATTTGCTGGATTTGCGACCCTAGGCGGACGAAAACTCTGCGGTACCGCAACAAAGTGTAACAAAGATGGACGAAGGGATTTGGGTTTTTCCATTTGTGTGTATACTTGCCACTTCAACATCTGGGAACGCTGCACAGTTGAGAATTCAAAAAAAAAATTGTGGTGTGGATATCATACCGGAAACAATCCATTTGTTGCTCTCCTCGATCTGCAAGTCTATTCCGCATCTCTCCAGCATCGTTCGTGGTGTTTCCCACCCGCCCACGTTTTTCACCATATTTTTTTTTGGTCATGTCCGAATGTTCTATCAACCGACCGCGATTATGTGTATGTGTTGTGTATAATAGAATGTAAACATATATATATATATATATATATACTGTAATATGATAAATTATTATATGTATAATATGTAATATTAAGAAAACTGATTTAGTATACAATAATCATATATAATATCATATAATATAACACAGCATAATATAAAATAATATAATATGACATAAGATTAAAATTACTTTGCTTCGAGTGATCCCCACCATGACATTTATACATTTTCTTACTGGCAAATCTTCTGGCATTCTATCTGACATATCTTCTGACATTCTATTTGGCATTCTATCTGGCATATCT